>LGVF01563793.1_pt1 | contig 34882 bp, 35 predicted proteins | sample 469901 | NCBI WGS metagenome assembly LGVF01 (sample SAMN03893561, study PRJNA290197) | marine sediment metagenome | material: sediment; isolation source: combined push core samples #3730, #5133, and #5579 collected at Hydrate Ridge | place: Pacific Ocean: Hydrate Ridge
TTCTTATATAACTTGATTGACTCTGTCATTTCCTCTATGGGTAACTACTATACATATTTAAGTGACAAGAAAGATTTAGTTCAAAAGATTATTAAACTTGAAGAAGAGAAGTTTTTTGAGACCTTAAGTCAGGGCGAAAAAATACTTGAAGAAATAATAAATACTAATAAAACAAAAGAATTAAGTGGTAAACAAGCATTCACTTTATACGATACTTATGGATTCCCTCTTGAACTTACTGTTGAGATGGCCCTAGAAAACGGATTCACGGTTGATGAAAAGGGATTTAGACTTGAAATGGAGAAACAAAAGGAAAGAGCTAGAAGTGCACGTAAAAATGGTGTTTCTATGAAAAGTCAAAACGAGTCATTCCTTGAATTTAAAGAGCAAGATAACTTTACAGGATATACTACATTAATAGAAGATACTGTTATTTTAAAGAGTTTTCCTGAAGGTGTAGTCTTACAAAATACACCATTTTACGCTGAAAGTGGTGGACAAGTAGCGGATAAAGGTACTATTGTATTTGGAGAAGAAGAGTATCAAGTTACAGATGTGCAAAAATTACCTAATGGACAATTTATTCACTTGTTTGAAAAAAATAATTTATTAGATGGTGTAAAAGTAACGGCTATCGTTGATGAAGAAAACCGTAATTTAACAATGTATAATCATAGTGCTACACATCTTCTTTTTGCTGCTTTACGAGAAGTAATTGGAGAACATGTTAGTCAACAAGGATCAAATGTTTCGAGTGAGGCTATGAGATTTGATTTTAACAATTACAGTAACTTAGATGATGAAACACTTCTGAAAATTGAGAAACTAGTTAATGATAAAATTAATGAGAAGATTCCAGTTGTTGTATCAGAACATTCAGTTGAGGCTGCTAAAACAATGGGAGCTATCGCTGAATTTGGTGAGAAATACAGTGACAAAGTACGTGTGGTTAATATGGACTATACAGTTGATTTGTGCGGTGGAACACATGTTACCAATACTGGGGTTATTGAAAAATTTGCAATTGCTAGTATAGAGAGTAAGGGTAGTGGAATTTATAGAATTAGTGGACATGCAAATAAAGCAATTGAAAATATTAGAAAACAATTTATTGGGTTTCATAAAGAGATGGACAAACTAATGACAAAAATTAGTAAAATATTAGACGAATCAAAACAAAAAGGAATTCCTTTATCATTTGAATTTAAAAGAAACGAAAAAATTATTGGAAGTTATCAAGATATTATAAATATAAGACAAGAATTTGCACTGCTTACTAATATGGCACGAGACTTGGATAAAGAATACAGAGAATTATTACGTACAAAAACATTAGAAAATCTGGATGAAATGTTATCACAAGCTGTTGATAACAAACTTATTTTAAAATTAGAAAATATTGATAAAAATAGTTTGAAACCTTTGGCTGATCGTCTAATGGATAAACTTCCTAATGGATTTGTTTTTATAGCTAATATTACCGGTGAAAAAGTAACATTTATCGCAAAAAGTAATTGTTCTATTCATGCTGGTGATATCGTAAAACAAGCAGCTATAATTACCGGTGGAAATGGTGGTGGACGTCCAGATATGGCTCAGGCTGGAGGGCGCGATACATCAAAAATCAACCAAGCTTTAGAAAAAGTAAAAGAGTTGATCAAATGAAAAAACTGGGATTAGATCTAGGTAATAAAACTTTAGGTATTTCAATTAGTGATGAATTAAACTTCTTAGCAAGAGGATTAGAAACTTTTCGGTTTGAAGATCAGCAATTTAATAATGCACTAAACTATACATTAGAACTGGTTAATAAGTATAATATTGATGTCATCGTTTTAGGATTTCCTAAAAATATGGATGGAACAATTGGAGAACAAGGAAAAATATCACAACGATTTAAAAGTGATTTAGAGTCAAAAAGCGACATTAAGATTGTTCTTTGGGATGAAAGATTAACATCAAAGATGGCTTCAAACATGATGATTAATCAGAATTTAAAACGAAAAAAACGAAAAAAAGATATTGATAAAATGGCAGCAGTAATCATTTTACAAGGTTATCTAGATAGTCTTTAAAAGGAGATAAATTATGGAAGAAAAAAGAATTTTCGTATTAGATGAAAAAGGAAATGAAATTGAATATGAAATCGTATTAACATTTAATAGTCCAAAAACACATAAAGATTACGTTATATATAAAGAACCAGGCGATACAGAAGACGTTATGGCTGCTATTTATGACGAAGCAAATGAAGAAGGTGGAAGACTTCTTGAAATTGAATCAGAAGAAGAATTTCAGATGATTCAGGACGTTTTAGATGCTTTTATGGATGAAGAGGAAGAATAATAATTATGGCAAATGATTACTTAAATCAAATTAATAAAAAAGAAACTAATAAAACTTTAGTTTCTTTAAGGTCGTTTGCACTTGAAAATAATGTTCCAATAATAACTTTAGAAGGAATAAATTTTTTAAATCAAATTATAAAAATTAATAATGCTAAAAAAATACTAGAAATCGGAACGGCAATCGGATACAGTTCAATAAATATGGCCTTAAACTCAAATGCAAATATTGTTTCAATTGAACGTGATGAAAAAATGTATAAGTTAGCACAAAAAAATATAAAAGAAATTAATCTTCAATCACAAATATCAGTAATTTTAGAAGATGCTTTAGAAACAAATGAATTACAACTTGGAAAATTCGATTTAATTTTTATTGATGCTGCTAAAGCACAAAGTATAAACTTTTTTAATAAGTATAAATCAATTCTAAGTGATAAAGGGATTATAATTACAGATAATTTGCTTTTCCATGGACTTATAAATAGAGAAGTAAAAAGTCGTGATTTAAAACAACTATTAAGAAAAATTGATAACTTTAATAAATTTGTCGTAGAACAAGATGACTTTGATACATACATCTATGAAATAGGTGATGGGATGAGTCTAAGTATAAAAAAGGTGTGATTTGATGAAAATAGCAGTAACACCGTTTGATGTTAACAGCATAAACAAATTAAGTGAAAATGGTGCTGAGATATTTATCGTTGGAAACGATAAATATGCTAATCGTTTAGTAAAATCGTATTCGGAAGTAGAAATTAGTGAAGCTTGTGAACTTATTAAATCACTTAAAAAAGAAGTGTATATTCAAATGAATTTAATTGTTCATAATGAAAATATTCCAGAATTCGATCGTTTTTTAGACTTTGTAAAAACATTGGATGTTAATGGTATTATATTTGGTGATTTAGCGGTTTATAACTTAGCAAAAAGAAAAGATATGATTCATTTATTAATCTATAATCCAGAAACATTAAATACTAATTACTATGATCCAATTTTTTGGAATAAAAAAGGGATTAAAGGGTTAACGATATCTAAAGAAATAACTCTAAAGGATATTCAAGTAATTAGTAAGAATAGTAAAATAGATATCTCACTTACTGGGCATGGGCATTTAAATATGTTTCACTCAAGAAGACCATTGATTGAGAATTTCTTCAAATTTAAAACAGAAGAGTACAATTCTTATGTTGAAAATAGAAATCTTCACTTAGTTGAAGAAATTAGAAATGAGTCATACCCCGTATTTCAGGATATTCATGGAACTCATATTTTTAGAGATAAAGCAATGGAATCATATCAGGAAATTAATATTTTAAGTAATTCACTGGATGTTTTTATTATTGATGGAATTTTTAAAGACTCTGATTATCTTATAAAAACATTAGATAACTATACTTCATTAATTTTATCAAAAGATATTTCAAAAGCAAAAATGTTGTCAGAATTTTACCAGAAAGATCATGATTCAGGGTTTTTATATAAAAAAACTGTTTATGATAAATATTAAGGGGTGCTGAAAATGAAAAAACCTGAACTATTAGCGCCTGCTGGTAATCTAGAAAAACTAAAGATTGCTATTATTTATGGTGCAGATGCTGTTTTCATCGGTGGAAAGAAATTTAGTTTAAGAGCAAGAGCAAGTAACTTTGGAATAGAAGATATTAAAGATGCTTGTGATTTCGCTCATAAATACGGTAAAAAAATCTATGTTACGACAAATATTCTTCCTCATAATGAGAATATTGATGGATTAAAAGAATACCTACAAGATTTAGAAAAGGTGGGCGTTGATGCAATAATTTGTGCTTCTCCTGTCATTATTGAAACAGCAAAAGAATATACAGATTTAGAAATTCATATTTCAACTCAAATGTCATTAACAAATTATGAAAGTGTAAACTTTTGGTATGACGAAGGAATAAAAAGAGTTGTTTTAGCACGTGAATTAAATAAATATGAGATAAAAGAACTACGTGAAAATACTGAATGTGATATTGAAGTATTTATCCATGGAGGAATGTGTGTATCTTATTCTGGACGATGTACGTTATCAAATAATATGACAGATAGAGATGCAAATAGAGGTGGATGTGCTCATAGCTGTCGTTGGAACTATGATTTATTTGATGGTGAATCAAAAATAAATGGTGATATCAGTTTTTCAATGAGCTCAAAAGACTTGCAAACAGTAAAACAAATATCTGGTTTAATCGATATTGGTGTTAATTCACTAAAAATTGAAGGACGAATGAAATCAATTCATTATATTGCTACTGTCGTTAGTGTTTATCGCAAACTTATTGATGACATATGCGATGAGCATGAACTTGATTTACCAAGATACCTTTTAGAAATAAAAAAAGCCGAGAACCGTCTAACATCACATGGCTTTATGGAGGGTATGACAACGATAGATCAACAACTATATAATATGAGGAGTGAAAATCCAACTCAGGAATTTATTGGGTTAGTTCATGAATATGATAACGAAAACTTTATTGCGATTATTGAACAACGTAATTACTTTTTACCAGGTGATGAAGTAGAAGTGTTCTCACCAAACTTTGAACCGATGAAGTTTAAAGTTGAAGAAATTACTGATTTAGAAGGTAATATTTTAGATGCTGCAAGACATCCAAAACAACTTCTAAAAATATTTATTCCCTTTAAAGTAGAAAAATATGATATGATTCGTAAAATTAAATAGCAATTATAGTTGAAAAATACTATAATTATAATATAATATATTTAGAAAACAGCAAGAATTGACAAAAGGAGTTTTTTGACTCCTTTTATTAAGGATAGGTGAGGATATGAAAAAACCAGTAATTATTGCAGTAGCAGGTGGAAGTGCTTCCGGAAAAACAACTGTTGTTGACAAAATTATGGCTGGATTTAAAAAAGGTAATGTAATTGTTATTAAGCATGATGATTATTATAAAGATCAATCAGATATGCTAATGGAAGAACGAGTTAAAGTAAACTACGATCATCCTTTTAGTTTAGATAATGATTTAATGTTTAAACAAATACTGAACCTAGCAACCGGCGAAAAAATTGTTAAGCCAACATATGATTTTGAAAATCATAATCGCAGCAAAAAAACAGAAATAATTACGCCAACGCAAATAATTATCTTAGAAGGTATTCTAATAATGGAAGATCAAAGAATTCGTGAGTTATGCGACATAAAATTATATGTTGAAGCAGACGATGATATCCGTTTTATAAGACGTCTTAAAAGAGATATGGCAGAACGTGGTAGAACATTGGAAAGTGTTGTTAATCAGTATTTAAGTACTGTAAAACCGATGCACTTTGCATTTGTAAAACCAACAAAAAGATATGCTGATGTTATAATTCCAAATGATAAGAATCATGAAGTAGCTGTTGATCTAATTATCACAAAAATAAAATCTATCATTTCAAAGCAAGATATAGTATAATAATTTTATTATAGTGGAGGTAATACTATGGAAAAAGCAAACAAATTAACTAAACAAGGTCTAATTGACTTACAAAACGAAATTGAAAGACTAAAAACTGAAGACCGTATACAAAATTTACAAGCGTTAAAAGATGCGCGTGCTCAAGGAGATTTGTCTGAAAATGCAGATTATGATGCAGCTCGTGATGAACAAGCTCAAATCGAATCACGTATTAAAGAAATTGAAGGAATTTTGAAAAATTATGAATTAATAAAAGAAGATCATTCAAATAAAGTCAATATCGGGAAAACAGTTATTATTAAAGTTGGCGATCTTCCAGAAACAACTTATACAATAGTTGGTTCTTTAGAAGCTAACCCAATTAATAATAAGATTTCAAATGAATCACCGATTGGTAAAGGAATAATAGGCAGTAAAAAAGGCGCAACTGTTACTGTGAAAACAGAAACTGGACGCGATATTTCTGTAAAAATTATTGACGTTAAATAAGAGTGTCCTTGGCATTCTTATTTTCATTTTAGGAGGGTTTATATGATTGGAATTATTGGAGCATTATCAGAAGAACTTGATGAAATAAAAAAACTTATAAAAAACGTTAAAATAGAAAACAAAAGTATTAGAACATTTTATACAGGAAAAATTCACGACAAAGACGTTGTGATTGTTCAAGCTGGAATAGGTAAAGTGAATGCAGGAATTACAACATCACTTTTAATTGAGAATTTTGATATTAAGTATATTATTAATATCGGAGTAGCCGGTGGACAAAATGGTGTAAAACACAAAGATCTTGTAGTAAGTGAAGAAGTATTATATCACGATGTTGATGTAACTAATTTTGGTGAGTATCCTCATGGTAAAATCCCTGGTATGGAACCAACGTTTATTGCTGATGATATGTTGTTAAGTAAAACAAAGAAAATCCTTGAAAAATCAAATATCAGTTATAAAATTGGAAAAATAGCTTCAGGTGACCAGTTTGTTTATTCTAAAGACAAAGTTAAAGAAATTAATAAGCTATACTCTGATATATATGCTATTGAAATGGAAGCAGCAGCAATAGCTCATGCAGCAACTCTGTACAAAATTCCATTTATAGTTTATCGTTCAATTAGTGATGTGTTAGAGGATGGAAATCAAAATGAAGATTTCTACAAATTCCTTTCAGAAGCAGCATTAAATACTGCGATAATACTTGAAAAACTTATCAAGGAATTATAATGGAAACAATCAACCTTGATAATGTTGATATACCGTTTAAAATAGTCAAGAAAAAGAATAAGAATACATATTTTCACTTCAAGAAGAGTGGATATATTCAAATTAATCTATCAAAACATCAATCCAAAAATAGTGCAATAAAATATATGAAACAAAACGCAGAAAAATTTACAAAAAAATATAGTGAAAAGTGTAGAACTAACGATATTGATTCATCAAAATACCTATACTTAGGTAAAACATATGATATTGTTGTAACTGATATTCAAGATATTGTAATTGATAAGGATAACCTGATAATACACACACCGACCAATAATCAGAATGATATTACTTTTTTTACTTTTGAGAAAAGAAATATGTTGATAATATTAAATGATTTAAAGAAAAAATATAGCAATAACAATTTTATCAATATAGATGCGATTACTCTTAAAACCAGATATACAACAACTAGACAAGGTAGCTGTAATTTTAAGAAGCAAAACATAAATATAAATCTTAATTTAATCAAATATGGATATAAGTATATAGAGTATGTTTTTTTACACGAAATAACACACTTGATTCATCCTAACCATTCTTCAAATTTTTACAATTTGTTTATCAAATTATGTCCGAACTATAAAGAATTGAAAAACGAATTAAAAGAAATATACAGGTGATTATATGTTTTTACCAATATCAAAAGAAGATTTAAAAGAAAGAAATATTGAATCATTAGATTTTATATTAATTAGTGGTGATGCTTACGTTGATCATCCTTCTTTTGGTGTCGCAATCATATCGAGATTATTAGAATCTTACGGGTACTCTGTAGGAATTATTGCTCAGCCTAATATGAACAATAATGATGATTTTAAAAAACTTGGAACTCCCAATCTAGGATTCTTAATATCAAGCGGTAATATTGATTCAATGGTAAATCATTATAGCGTAGCGAAAAGAAGACGTTCAAAGGAATTATATAGTCCTGGAGGTAAAATGGGATTAAGACCTGATTACGCTACTATTAAATACTCAATGAAAATCCGTGAATTGTATCCTTTGAGTGCTATAATTATTGGTGGTATTGAAGCAAGTTTACGCCGTATGGCTCATTACGATTACTGGAGTAACAAAGTTAGAAAAAGTATTTTAATTGATAGTAAAGCTGATTTACTTGTTTATGGAATGAGTGAATTAAGTATTATTGAAGTAGCTGAGTATCTAAGAAGTGGTCTCGACATTAAAGACATAATCTTTATAAAAGGAACAGTGTATAAAACAAAAAATGAAGATTACATACCAAGTGATGTAGTTACACTTCCTAGTTATGATGATATTCTTGATAATAAAAGAAAATATGCTGAAAGCTTTAATATAAAATATCAAAATATTGATCATATAAGCGCAAAGCCATTACTAGAAAGATATCGTAATCACAATATAGTTCAAAATCCACCTAATCGACCTTTAACACAAGATGAAATGGATAATGTATATAACTTACAGTATGAAAGAACATATCATCCAATATATAAAAAATTAGGACATATTCCAGCTATAAATGAAGTTAAATTTTCAATTATCAGTAATAGAGGATGTTATGGTGGATGTAGTTTTTGTGCATTAACATATCACCAAGGAAGAATTATCCAAAGTAGGAGTAAAGATTCAATTGTTAAAGAAGCAATAAAAATTACAAAAGATCCAGAATTTAAAGGATATATTCATGATATTGGCGGTCCTACAGCAAATTTTCATGATGTCGCTTGTGATAAACAACTTACTAAAGGTGTTTGCTTGAATAAACAATGTTTAGAAGATAAACCATGCCCACTACTTAAAATAACTCATAGTAATTACTTAGATATTTTAAGAGAAGTAAGAGGCTTAGATAAAATAAAAAAAGTATTTGTTAGAAGTGGAATTAGATATGATTATTTACTATACGATAAAAATGAAAGTTTCTTTAATGAACTAGTAAAATATCACATTTCTGGACAACTAAAAGTAGCTCCAGAACATATTAGTGATGCAGTACTAGATAAAATGAATAAACCTAAAAGAGCACTTTATGATCGCTTTGTAAAGAGATATTATGAATTAAATAAAAAACATGATAAAAATCAATTCCTAGTACCATACTTAATGAGTAGCCATCCTGGCAGCACATTAAAAGAAGCAATTGAACTTGCGGAATATATTAGAGATTTAAAATATTATCCTGAACAAGTTCAAGATTTTTACCCAACACCAGGAACATTATCTACTTGCATGTATTATACTGGACTAGATCCAAAAACAATGGAAGAAGTATATATCCCAAGAACAAAAGAAGAAAAAGCAATGCAAAGAGCATTGATTCAATACCGAAACCCTAAGAATTATAATTTAGTATATAAAGCATTGAAAAAAGGGCATCGTGAAGATTTAATAGGATTTAGTAAACACTGCTTAATCAAACCTAAACATAGATAATTTAGACATTATAATTAATACTTAGTATAATGAGTATATGTTCACATCAGGAGGAAATTATGGTACATTTATTATTAAAAACAAAGAGATTTATTCCTAATGAATTTTATAATTCGTTTTTTGAAATTGATTTTAATGAATTATATAATCAAGGATATCGTTTAATTTTAAGTGATTTAGATAATACATTAATATCATATGATGAAGTCTTCCCAACTGAAAAAATATTGAATAAATTTAAGGAAATAAAGGAAATCGGGTTTGAACTAGTCTTGATTTCTAATAATGTTCCCCAAAGAATTAATGATTTTGTTAAAGATATAGATATCCCAGGAATTGCAAATGCTAGGAAACCACTATTGTTTGGTATTAATCAGGCTTTTAAGTTGTCAAAGCAAACAGATAAACAAAAGATTGTAATAATTGGTGATCAACTAATGACAGATATATGGGCTGCAAATCGTTTCAAAGCATATAGTATACTGGTTAATCCTCTCAAGAAAAAAACAGAGAAATGGTATACAAAATTAAATCGTAAAACGGAATATAAACTATTACAAAAAATTAAAAAGAATTATCCTGAAACATGGAAAAAACTAAATTTAGATATGAGGAAATAAAAATGGAGAAACTACATTGCATTGGTTGTGGAAGCATTATTCAAAGTGAATTCCCAAAAAAACCAGGATTTGTACCAACAAGTAAACTAAATGAAAAAAACGAGGACATTGTTTGTCGTCGTTGTTTTCGGCTAAAAAATTACAATGAAGTAATTCCCACTGAAATTACAAAAGAAGATTTTTATGAAGTAGTAAGTGAAATAGGTAAAACTAACGCTTTAGTAGTAAAAATTATTGATATATTTGATATTGAAGGATCAATGATTCCTCAAATAGCTAAACTAACTAATCATAATGATTTAATAATCATCGCAAATAAAACCGATTTACTTCCGAAAAGTATAAAAGAACCTAAATTGCTTCATCATCTAAGAAAAATCATTAAAGATAGTAATTTAAGTCCTTTAGATATCTTTTTAATGAGTGCTTTAAAATATAAAAACATTGATAAAATAGTTGATGAAATTTTAGACTACGCAGACAATAGAGATATTTATATTGTTGGAGCTACAAATGTAGGGAAATCAACATTTATTAATACTTTACTAAAGGCTTATGCTAGTTCGACTAAAGATATAATTACAGTTAGCAGTAGTGCTGGAACAACACTAGGTTTAATAAAAATACCTATTGGAGACAATAACATTATAGATACTCCAGGAATTATTAATGAAAATCAATTAACCCATTATTTATCACAAAAATCATTGAAAATTGTAACACCGAAAAAAGAAGTGAAACCAAAGTCTTTTCAATTAGATTCTGAGCAAACATTATTTATTGGAGGTCTAGCAAGAATCGATTTTATAAAAGGAGCTAAAACATCATTTATATGTTATTTTAGTGAATTTATAAAAATTCACCGCACAAAGCTTGCTAATGCTGATGATTTATATCATAATCATATTGGTAAAATGTTATCTCCGCCATTTGAAGAAGAAATATTTGATTTAAAACCATTTGTGTTTAAAATTACAAAAGGTTATAAAAATGATATCGTTATCCCTGGACTTGGATTTATTTCTGTTAAAGGGAATGTTACAGTAAAGGTTCATGTTAATGCGAATATTATTCCTTATATTCGTGAGGCGCTAATATGATAATAGAAGAACTGCTAAACAGATTAAATGATATATATATAACTAAGCCAAATCGTTTAAAACATGTTTTAGGAGTACGAGATACTGCAATTAAATTTGGAAAAATATATAATTGTAATCTTGAAAAATTAGAAATTGCAGCACTTCTTCATGACATTACAAAATACTATACTTATGAAGAAAATATTAGAGTAGTTAACGAGTATTTTTCGAATAGTGATTATATTATTAAAGAATATAATGAACATATATTACATGCTTACAGTGCTTACGTCATTGCGCAAGTTGAGTACGGAATTACAGATACTGATATATTGAATCCAATTATGCATCATACAATTGGAAAAGAAGCGATGACAATATATGAAAAAATAATTTTTGTTAGTGATTATATTGAGCCGAACAGAATCTATAAATCTTCAATTAAAGTACGCAAACTAGCAGAAGAAAATTTAGATTTAGCTGTTTTTGTTGCAATTGATGATTCAATCAAGTACTATGAGAAAAACGGTGGACAAGTACCATCTTCAGCATACCATGCTAGAAAATATTATAATGAATTATTGGAGGAACAAAATGAAAAAAATTGAAGTAGTAATGAATGCACTAGAAAGTATAAATCTTAGTGATATTGAAATATATGATATGCGTGAAAAATCACCTTTCTTTGACTATTTTATCATTTCAAGTGCAACAAGTGATCGTCAGTTACAAGCAGCGATTAGTCATATTCAAAAAGACTTAGCAGAAAACGGATTTTCAGATGCTAGAATAGAGGGTAAAAATTCTAACTCATGGATTCTAATTGATGCTAAAGACATTATTGTTAATGTTTTTACGAAAGATGAAAGAGAATATTATAACCTTGAAAAGATGTTAGTTGAAATAAGAAAAGTAGAGCTAAAAGAACTAAAATGATTTATGAAAAATTCGCATCTTACTATGATCAATTTGTCGATCTTGGACTAAATGAATTATATTACGATCTAATTACTAAATATTTTACAGAAGGTACTGTCATAGATTTAGGAACTGGAACTGCATTATTAGCTATAAAACTTGCTCAAAATAATTTCTATGTTACTGCAACAGATATATCACAGCAAATGTTGGAACGCGCGTATAACAACGCTGTCTTACAAGATGTTCATATTAATCTATATATTCATGATATTTTGGACCCTATTAATCAATCATATGATGTAGTTACAATGACTAGTGATGTAATAAACTATCTAAGAAACGAAGAAGAAGTTTTACGAGCATTTACAAATGTAAAAAACATAATGGAAAAAAATAGTATCTTTGTATTTGATTTTTTACACCAACAATTTATCAATAAAATCCACAACTATCGTGAGGATATATTACTAGAAGATGAATTAATGGAATGGCATGTTACTAAAACAAATATTCCTGATCAAATTAAACATACACTTAAATTTGGGAAAATTATTGAGACACACTTTCAAACAACATTCCCTTTGAAAACTTTTAAAGAATTGCTAGATAAAGCGGGACTAATAATCGATAAAAAGAAGAAAACAGATGAAAGAATTATTTTGCTTTGTAAGCTAAAATAATTCTTTTTTTATTTTGACAAGTATCGAATTAAATGATAAAATTTAAATTGATGTGTATGAAAGAGGTGTGTAAGATGCTTGACAATTACGTAAAAATATTCAAACTATTATCTGATAAATCAAGATTGAAAATTATTGCTTCTTTAAACAAAGAACCAATGTATGTAGAATTGATTGCAAAACGATTAAATCTAAATCCATCAACTGTTTCCTTTCATCTAAAAAAACTAGAACAGTTAAATATTGTTACTTCTAAAAAGGAGCAATATTACGTAGTGTATTATTTGAATAAGGAAAAACTAGATATTAATATTAGTGAAGTGATTGGTGATATTACACTGGATTCGGACTCGCTAGAAAAGAGGGAGCTTGAGTACTATGATAAAATTATTTCTAATTTTTTTAAAGATAATAAATTGGTAAGTATTCCTGTTCAAAGAAAAAAACGAGACGTTATACTAACTGAATTAGCTAAAAATTTTGAAATAGGCAAAGAATATAAGGAAAAAGAAGTAAACTTAATTATTAGTGAGTATCATAATGATTTTTGTACTCTTAGAAGAGAGTTTATAATGACAAAAATGTTTAACCGTGAAAACGGTATTTACGTTCGAGTTAAGTAGGTGAAAGAGATGGATAATAATTATCGAATGATATTAGTAGATGACGAAGATGATGTTAGAGGTAGAATCAACTCTAAAATTAATTCTAATAGTGGCTTTGATGTTGTTGGTAAAGCTGGAAATGGATATGACGCTTTAGAATTAATTGAGAAGTATAAACCTCATGTTGTTTTAACAGATATTAAAATGCCTTTTATTGATGGAATCGAATTAGCCAGAATTATTCGGCGTGACTTTCCTACAACAAAAGTAGCGTTTATTTCAGGATACGATGAATTTGATTATGCAAGAAAAGCGATTGAATTAAACGTTGTTAGCTATTTGATGAAACCAGTTACTAGCAATGATATTGATGAATTTTTGAAGAAATTAAAAACATCTCTAGATCAAGAATTCGATTTTTTGTCAAGTACTAAAATGATTCAAAAAAAATATAACGAATCAATCCCGATGTTAATTAATTCATATTTAAGTACATACCGTAATAAGGGTGAATTAAATATTGATGATATTTCCCATTTAGAACAATATAACATTGATTTTTCTAATGGAAATTACTTAGTTGGAATTGCTGGACTTGGGACTGATATTGATTTAAGTAAATCAGAGGAAACTAAAGTGTTTATAGGAAGTTTAATAGATAAAGTTTTTAAGAATTTTAGTTTTTATCATCATTTTTTGGTTCCTGAAGGAGTTATCTTTATTTTAGAAGATCAAAAAATCAAATCAGCACGTGATATCGATTTAGAGCTTTATGAAATTATAAAGTATTCCGAGGAATATCGTGATACTTCACTACAAATAGGAGTTTCTCGCGTTATTAATAATTTCCAAAACTATCCAAGTGCATTCAGAGAAAGTGAACAAGCTTTAAGACATAGTAAATACTTTAATATGGGTCAGATTATCTACTATAATGATATTGAAGAAAAAGAAAGAAAACATGTATTGATTGATGAATCGGAATTAAATGAACTAGAATATGTTTTGAAGTATGGTGAAAAGACAGAAATCAAAGATAGTATTAATAAAATTTTAAATCTTGCTTCAAAAGAAGAGAAAAGATATATTTTAGATCCACAACTTTTAATCATTAAACTAGCCAATACTTTGATTAACTTTGCATCATCAATTAACGTTAATGTTTCCGATGTTATTACCGGAAATATTGTTGAAGAAATGTTAGCATTTAAAGATGCGAATGATTTAACAGAATTTATTTATGAAGCAATAATAAAGATGAGAAAAAACAATGTTGAAGCACAGGTGAATAAAACAGAAAAAATAATTGAAGATGTTTTTTATTACATAGAAAAGAAATATAGTGATCCAACAATATCTTTAGAGAGTATTACTGAGGAATTAAATATTAGTATTTCATATTTAAGTATGCTACTAAAGAAGATGAAAGGTATTACTTTCAACAAAGAATTAATAAGATATCGTATGGAAAAAGCAAAAGAATTATTAAAATATTCTAATGAAAAAATAATAACCATTTCAAAATTATGTGGGTATAATGAGGTTTATTATTTTAGTCATAGTTTTAAAAAATATACGGGTGTAAGTCCGAAAGAGTTTCGTAAAAATGCGTAGTTTATTAAAAAACTCATCAATTAGACAAAGTATTCTCTATCCCACAATATTCATCGTAATGATTTCATTACTAATTGTTTCAATAACTACATTTTTTAGTTATCAACAAACAACAACAGAAATTGTTGAAGATTCTTCAAAAGAAATAAACAAACAAATTATTTTAAATTTTGATAACTATATTGAAAGTGTTATTAATACCGCTAACTATATTCAACAAAAAACGATTGAGCATGGGCTGAAACACGATAATGATGCATTATTTGATATTTATACTCAAGCAGCTGAAGTGCAACCAGATATTGAATCAATCGTTTTGATTGATATTACAGGGAATGAAGTTATATCAAGTTCATACAAATCAATTAATACAGAAGACTTAACAAAAAAGACGTGGTACTCAAATGCAATGAGTGATGATTCGATTTATCATTTTTCATCTCCTCATCAACAGGATATATTTGCAAATTCAACTGCTGAAGTTATAACTGTGACTAAAATGGTGGATTATTATATCAATAATACAAAATTTAGAGGGATTATAGTCGTTGATATTAACTTTTCGAATATAATCACATTAGCAGGGACAACTAATTTAGGTGAGGGTGGACATATTGTTATTCTTGATGAATATGATTCACTAATATACTCAAACGATGAAGAATGTAACTCAAATGAATGTATTACTCTTGAAATTGCCAAAGATATAATTTTTGGTGGTAAAGTTGTTGAAGTAGAAGGAATATCAATGTATGCAAACGTTAATACATTGGCTGATACAAGATGGAGAATGGCAACATTTATTAATATTGAAATAATTAATCAGTCTAGAAATAATAATTTATTAATTTTGGGAATTATCATAATAACAACATTAACAATAACCATGGTTGCTTCTTCATATACCTCAAGAAGAATAAGTTTACCAATAAATAAATTAAAGGATCACATGCAAGAAATTGAACAAGGTGATTTCTATAAAAAAATAGAAATTGATGGTCAAAAAGAAGTTGTTGTTTTAACACATAGTTTTAATTCGATGATAGAGGAAATAAGATCTCTGATGAACACTATTGTCAAGGAACAAAAAGAAAAAAGAAAGACGGAGTTTTTAGCGTTGCAAAGCCAAATTAATCCACATTTCTTATATAATACATTAGATTCAATTGTGTACTTATCAGAAAACAAGATGAATGAAAAAGTTATTGAAATGGTTATCGCTTTAAGTAAATTCTTTAGAATATCTATCTCTCGTGGTAAAAATATAATTCTACTAAAAGAAGAAATAGAACATGCTAGAAACTATTTGTTAATCCAACAAATTAGATATAACGATAAATTTGATTTTGTGTTCGATATTGATGAAGATGTTATTGATTATAAAGTAGTAAAACTTAGCTTACAACCAATAATTGAAAATGCTATTTATCATGGAATTAATACTGAATATGATTCTGGTAATATTGCTATAAGAGCATATAAAAATGAGAAAAAGCTTATTCTTGAAGTAGAAGATGACGGGTATGGAATACCTGATGAAAAAATTGAAGAGATCTATCATAATATTAAATTCGAATCAAAAGGTAAAAGTGTTGGACTACGCAATGTATTTCAAAGATTAAAACTTTATTATGGAGATGAGGCGGATTTCGTAATTGAAAGTGAACTGGATGAAAGAACAATTATCCGTTTAGTAATTCCATTAGAAAGGGCGAAATAATATGAAAAAAAGTTTGATAGTATTACTTTTATTAGTACTTACAATGACTATGTCAGCGTGTGAAGACTCATACGATAAAATTCCCTTGATTTTATATAACGAAATTGATCCTTATATTTTAGAATTTAAAGGACATATTTTGAATGAAGCTGAAGGAAAATTAGAAATCGAGTCATATGATTCTCAAAACTCACAATTACTTCAAAACGAAATAATTGAAAATGTTTTAGAGAAAAACCCAAGAATATTAATCATTAATCCAGTAGATAGATTAGGGGCGTATAGCATAATTGATAAAGTCAAACAACAAGATATTCCGATTATTTTTATTAATAGAGAACCACTTGAAGCAGATATGGATTCTTGGAACAAACTATATTATATTGGAGCTCCAGCAGAAAATAGTGCTGCAATCCAATCTGAAATGATAATTGATTTGTTTGGCGATCCTGAGGATTTAAGCGATTTAGATATAAATGGTGATGGAATAATTCAACTGGTAATATTTAAAGGAGAACAGGGCCATCAAGATGCCGAAATTAGAACTGAAGTTGTTATAAAAGAATTAGAAGATTATGGATATAGATTAGAAATTTTAGCGATTGAAGTTTGCGATTGGCAAAGAATAATTGCTTATAACAAAATGAATCAACTTCTAACATCTCTTGAATCTGAAATTGAATTAGTAATATCAAATAATGACGCTATGGCAATCGGAGCAATCGATGCGATGATTGAAAATGATTTGTTTATAGATATTAATGAAGACGGGGTAATTACTCCTGGAACAGATACATGGATTCCTGTAGTTGGAATTGATGGGATTGAAGATGCATTTGAATACATTGAAAATGGATATTTATACGGAACAGTTATAAATGATTCAAAAACTATGAGTGAAGTACTTATAGAGCTCGCAGAAGCACTCATTAATGGAACGAATTTAGATGATTTATCATTTGAAATTATTGACGGAAAGTATATTTGGATAGATTATCAAAAATATGAAAAAGAAGAAGACTAAGACTAGATTTTAGTCTTTTTTTTGCATAAAATATAGGGAATAGTTAAATATTATAAGTATTGAGTAAGATATTGCATTGTAAGAGATTACATTAATTGTTATTATGAAAGCGCTTGAAAACTAAAAATAGGAGGAAATACAAAAATGAAAAAAGTTTTAACATTAGTAACAGTTTTAATATTTGCTTTAACTCTTGCGGGATGCGAGAGCGATGATGGTGTTGTAACAATTGGTGCAAACATTTATACATTCAATGATAACTTCATGAATGGTGTTGTGCGTCCAGAATTAGAAAGATATGCTGAAGAATTAGGTGTTGAATTAGACGTTGTAGATTCAGAAGGATCTCAAGCTACTTTAAACAACCAAGTGGATACTTTTATTTCTAAAGGTGTAGATGTATTAGCGATTAACTTAGTAGACCCTGCTGCTGCAGCGACTATTATTAATAAAGCTAAAGATGCTGATATTCCTTTAATCTTATTCAACAAAGAAGCTACTGTTGAAGGTGTAATGGACACTTATGACAAAGTTTGGTACGTTGGAACTGACAGCGCAGAAGCTGGGATTATTCAAGGTGAAATGATGGTAACTGACTGGAACGCTAACGCTGACTGGGATTTAAATGATGACGGTAAAGTTCAATATGTATTATTAAAAGGTGAACCTGGACATCCAGATGCTGAAGCTAGAACAGTTGAAGCTGTTAAAGCATTCACTGATGCTGGTATCGAAGTTGAAGAATTAGCATTAATGCCTTCAACTACATGGTCTACTACAGAAGCTGGAGATACAATGGCTTCATGGTTAACTACTGCGTTCGCAGGTGATATCGAGTTAGTAATTAGTAATAATGACGGTATGGCATTTGGTGCTATCCAAGCTATGGCTAACGCTAGCGTTGATATTCCTATCTATGGTGTAGATGCACTTGAAGAAGCATTAGCTAAAATTGGTACAGGAGATATGAATGGTACTGTACTTAATGACGGTGTAAACCAAGCTAGAGCTACTCTTGACTTAGCAGTTAATGCTGCTAATGGTGTAGATGTATTAGATGGTACTACTTGGGTATTAGATAGTATTTATGTAACTAAAGCTGTACGTGTTTCTTACGTTGCAGTTACTGCTGATAACTATACAGATTTCCAATAAATGACAAATGAATTATGGAAGTACAGAATTGTACTTCCATAATTTTCTTCATTGTAAAACAAATTGATATATCAGGATAATGAAAAATGAAACAGCTAATTAACGAGGTGAAATTATGAAAAACGAATATTTGCTACAAATAAAGAATTTGAGTAAATCATTCTCAGGAGTAAAAGTATTAAATAACGTTGAGATTAGTGTAAAACAGGGAACAATTCATGCACTAATGGGCGAAAATGGCGCTGGGAAATCAACACTTATGAAGTGTTTATTCGGAATATATAAACAAGACGAAGGTGAGTTTTATCTAAATGGAGAACAATTCAACTTCACAGATCCAAAACATGCATTGGAAAACGGAGTTTCAATGGTTCATCAAGAACTAAACCAGGTATTACAAAGAACAGTTGTAGATAATGTTTGGTTAGGAAGATATCCAACCAAAGGCTTATTTGTTGATGAAAAGAAAATGCTAGAAGATACAATAGAACTATTTAAAAAAATAAAAGTTGATATTGATCCAACACAAAAACTAGCCGAACTAAGTGTTTCACAAAGACAAATGGTTGAAATTGTTAAAGCAGTATCATATGATGCAAAAATAATTGTATTAGATGAACCAACTTCATCATTAACACAAAATGAAGTTGATAAACTATTCGAAATAATGAGAACACTTAAATCTCAAGGAATCGGATTGATATATATTTCTCATAAAATGGAAGAAATATTTGAAATTTCTGATTGTGTTTCTATTCTTCGTGATGGAAATTATATTGGGACTGAAATTACAAAAGATGTTACCATGGACCATATAATAAAAATGATGGTTGGTAGAGATTTGAAGAACCGATTCCCTCATAAAAAACATACTTTAGGGGAAATAGTTTTTGAAGTGAAAAATCTAACCACGATTTATGAACCAAAAGTACTTGATGTTTCATTTAATCTTAGAAAAGGTGAAATATTTGGGCTTTCAGGGTTAGTAGGTAGTAGAAGAACAGAACTTGTTGAAACAATTTTTGGAGCTAGAAGCAAGGAATCTGGTGAACTTATTCTAAATGGGAAACCAATTAAAAATGATAATACTATTCAAGCAATTAAAAATGGTTTTGCATTAATAACAGAAGAACGTCGTGTGACTGGGATCTATCCTGTTGCTGATATCACATTTAATTCAACAATTGCAAATATAAGAAGTTATAAAGGTGTAACTGGTCTTCTTGATAATAAGAAGATGGAAATAGATACAGCTATTCAAATTGAAAAAATGAGTATTAAAACACCATCACAAAAAGAAGTGATTAGATCTTTAAGTGGGGGTAATCAACAAAAAGTTATTATTGGTAGATGGTTACTATTAAATCCTGATATCTTATTAATGGATGAACCAACTAGAGGTATTGATGTTGGAGCAAAATATGAAATATATCAATTGATGCTTGATTTAGTAAGTCAAGGAAAATCAATTATCATGGTATCTTCAGAGATGCCTGAGTTACTGGGAATNNGGAATTACAGATCGTATTGGTGTAATGAGTAACGGAAGACTTGCTGGAATTGTTGACACAAAAGCAACTAATCAAGAAGAGTTGTTTAAAATGGCAACAAAGCATTTATAGGAGGATTATAATGAAAAATTTTACAGATATAATTAAAAGCAAATTCAGAGATGGATTCGGCGAGAAAAAAAGTATAAAAGAAATGTTATTAAATAATGCGATATATTTAATTATCGGGGCAATAATTATTTATATTATTGCTATGGAACCGACTTTCTTAAGTCTTTCAGTAATGAAAAATATCCTAACACAATCTTCAGTAAGATTAATTCTTGCACTAGGTGTTGGTGGAATCATAATTTTACAAGGTACCGACCTTTCATTAGGTCGTAACGTTGGGTTCTCAGCAATCATTACTGCATCGTTCTTACAATCGTTTAGTTATGGTGCTAGATTTTATGCAACATTACCTGATTGGGTATGGAACACAAACAGTTTAGGAGAAGTAATTGGATTTCAATGGTTCTTCTATATAATTGTTCTATTAATAGCAATGACTGTAAGTGCAACTTTTAGTGCAATAAATGGATTAGTAGTTGCTCACTTCAAAGTGCATCCATTCTTAGCTACATTAGGTGGAAGTGTTGCATTATACGGAATCTTATTATTATATTTTAATACTTCAGCAGCTGGACCACAACCAATTGGATCATTAGATCCTACTTATAGTTCATTTGTAGGAATTTGGAATGTGTTTGGAATGGAAATCCCATTGCTTGTAGTGTATTCGGTGCTTATAACAGTTCTAATGTGGTTTGTGTGGAATAAAACAACTTTCGGAAAGAATATGTTCGCAGTTGGTGGTAATCCTGAAGCTGCTAAGATATCCGGTGTTAATGTAATAAGAACTACTGTTTTAGTTTATATCGTAGCAGGACTACTATATGGATTAGGTGGATATTTAGAAGCTGCACGTGTAGGTAGTGCTAACAGTGCGTTCGGATTAAACTATGAATTAGATGCAATCGCAGCCTGCGTTGTTGGTGGAATCTCATTCAGTGGTGGTATTGGTAAAATTAGTGGAGCAATTGCCGGAGTACTTATGTTTACAGTAATTACTTACGGAATGGTTTATCTAGGAATAGATGCTTATTATCAATACATTATTAAAGGTGTAATTATTGTAGCTGCAGTAGCATTGGATACAAGAAAATACATCAAAAAAACATAGCATATACTAATAATATAATATATAATTTTTACTTCATTATCCTTAGGGGAAACCCAAATAAAAAAGCAATCTTCCTCGGATTGCTTTTTTATTTTATATACATTTATACTTAATCATAATATTCCGCTAAAGGATCTTCTCTAACAGGCTTTGCTGGACTTGAAATATAATCAACAGGGTTATCACTTTCTTGCATTAAGGTAATATACATGTAACCGTTAGCAACAATCATGTATGGAGACACATAGAAGAACCCCAAACCACAAGTGGTAATACCAAGTAATATCCATAAAATGAACGATAATGGGAAAAATAATATTCTAAAATAACTTCCAGAAGTTATTTCCCACGATTTTTTCATTCCTGCTATAAAATCCGCTTTTTTATGAATGATTACATACGGTGCAAATTGAAAGCGAACCATTAACAAAAGCGAAATGAATAATAATGAGAAAGATATTATAAAGCCATTCATTAACTCTAAAATAACTTCGCTTGATCTAAAGTATTGTTCAATTGCTACAGGATCTTCCATAATTATTATATTTGTAAATACTTCGTAAATAAGAGGAATCAGTGGAAGAAAACTAATAAGAAATACTCCAGATAAAATTAATCTGTAAAAAACGAATGGTAATAAATCCTTCTCGAACTTAAACAATTCACTAAAACTTATTTCATTTTTCCCACGAATATATTGAATTAGTAATTTTAATGAAATATAACTAGCTCCAAAACCTAGTAAAACACCAATAATATAATCAGTAATTAATTCTGGAATATCGGGTAAAAACACTGTCAGTTCACTGGTAATCATCGTTATTGCCATGACAATTAGACCGGGAACATAAACAACTGCTAAAGCAGTCCCGAATCTTTCATGTAACCGTGATTTTGCTTTCGATTTAATTTCTGCATAAGTTCTTCTCATAAATATCCTTCTCCTAATTAAATAATTTTTCTAGCAAAGAATGCTCATAATAATCCATTGGGGCAGTACCTGGAAAGTAAAGATACATCCTTATAATATAAACACTGATAAATAAAAATAGAATTATTCCCCAAAAAAGTTTTGATTTGTACAATATGTTAATAAATCGTAATCTTTTGAAAAACAAAACGATAAATATCAATGGTAACAATAATACTAAAGGGTGATAAAACAAAGCATCTTTAAAATTGAACATTAGTAAATTAAAAACGGCTCTAGTCATCCCGCATCCAGGACAAGGGAGTCCGATAGTCATTTTAATTAAACATACAGCGCCACTATTGCTTGATATCAGAAAATATACCATATAAGCTAATCCAAATAAAATGAACCAAAAATATTCTTTTGTATTCCTTAAAAATTCATTCATAAGGATTCTAATTTTTTGATTCATAATTTCACCACTCCTACTAATACATTTTATCATTCATGTGTAAAAAAATAAAGAAAATATACAGAGATATAGGTATTATTTTTTTAGGAGGAGATTTAATGTTAAAAACGTATATCAAGAAGTACTTTATATATATAATTATTGGTGTTATCACCTTGATAGGGTTGTTTATGGCGTACCTACCAAGTGAAGAAACAACACAAGTATATAATCCTAATCAGTCAGATTATGAAGAACCTATTCTGGAATATATATATGTGGATATCAAAGGGTATGTGTATAACCCGGGTGTATATAAACTTGAAAAGAATACTAGATTATTCCAACTAATAACACAGGCAGGTGGATTGGTGGTAGATGCCGATGAACATGCAATAAATCTTAGTATGTTATTGCAGGATGAACAAGTTATCTACATACCATCTATTAATGAAGTATATGCTGATACAAACGGTGGTGTTAATGATGATGTAATAGATGATGTTCCTGGATTAATCAACATTAATACATCAAGTAAAATTGATCTAGAATCACTACCAGGAATAGGACCTGCAACCGCACAAAGTATCATTGACTACCGTGATGATACAGGTCTATTTATTGAAATTGAAGACATCATGAATGTACCGGGAATAGGTGAAAGCACATATAATGATATCAAAGATCTTATCACTATTTAGACATAGAACTATATATGTAGCTCTGTCTTTAACTTTGTTTATACTAATAATTGAGAACATAGTATATATAGTTCTATTGCCGATTTACTTAGCGTATCTATATAAAAACCATCGTAAATTGATAGTTATATGTGCAATGATTATAGTTATATATACGATTTCAATCTTTGTGTTTGAAAAAAATATAGTCGAAATTGGTGCTCAATATGAAGTTAAGGTTAGTAAAGTGTCTCATAGAGACGATAAAACAAAACTAACAGGTGAAATACAAGGTAACGTGGTCAGTGTGTACTTGAGCGACTTAGAGGAAGTAAGACCTGGGGATTTATATACTATTAAGGGACAACTCGTACCGCCACTAGATAATACGATACCAAATACTTTTAGTTTCAAAAACTATTTAAGATCTAAAAAAATAAAATACATTTTATATGCAGAAGAAATTGAATTTGTTAAAAATGAATTTAGTATTAATATTTTAGCCTATAATATTGAAAAGTATATAGACACGAAAATTCCATTATCAAAGAGTTATGTGAAAACTTTTATTCTAGCAGACAAAGGCGACTTTGACCAGGAAACACTAGATAATGTTAACAAACTAGGGATTAGTCATCTATTTGCTGTTAGTGGATTGCATGTTGGATTACTAGTAATAGCAATTACAAAAATCCTTAATATGTTCGGAATACCAAAAAAGAAAGAAGAGTATATAGTTATTTGCGTACTAGTGCTGTATCTAGTTGTTACTTCTTTCTCGCCTTCTATAACGCGTGCTGTTTTAATGTATACTTTCTTAGTAATTAACAAGAGATTTCAGTTAAAACTCTCTACTTTGGATGTCCTTAGCATTATTTACTTAGGGTTACTAATCTATAACCCATATTATTACTTTAATGCTGGTTTTATTCTAAGTTTTTTAGTTACACTTTCGCTATTACTAAGTTCAAACATTTTGAAAAGCTATAAGGGGATATATCTGTTGTTTATGGTTGGTGTTGTTTCTTTTTTTAGTACTTTTCCGATTGTATTAAATTTAAATTTTCAAATAAATCTGCTATCTTTATTTTTTAATGTTTTATTTATAATTTATATGTCATATATAGTCTTACCTTTATCTTACATCGTATTTTTATTGCCGATATTTGATAGATTGTTAAGTGTCTTTATAATGCTATATAATAGACTTATCTTATCTATGTCTTTAGTCGATATGTTTATTGTAAATGGTGCCTTTACTAAAACTTATGATATTATGATATTCTTTATAATCATGATTTACTTATTTTATAAGTTTGAACTAAAGCAATTAAGATTAAATCATTTAATATTACTAATTTTTCTAGTTCTAATATTTATTAATAGCAATTCATATGATATTAATAAAAGAGTTGTTTTTCTTGATGTTAAAGGAGATGCTACTTTTATATCTGATAGTTTTAATCGATGCAATATACTTATTGATACTGGGGAAACTGATAATTACGATTCTTTAGTTACTTATTTAAAGTCTCGTAATATAAAAAAAATTGATTATTTCTTCATATCACACTTCCATAACGATCATGATGGTGAGTTTGATGACATTTTAAATAACTTTGAAATTGAGACTGTAATTACAAATGAGAACGCTGAGTTATATAGTGATGAGCTTATTGACTGCGGTAGTCTCGGTATTTTTATATATGATTTGTCGTATAATAATGTTTACGAGAACGATAATAGTGTTATTTTAAGTCTGTTTATAGCCGATAAGCACTATTTATTTACTGGGGATGCTGAAACAATGAGAGAACGAGAATTCGTAAGGAAATATACCATAAATGTGGATTACTTAAAAGTAGCACATCACGGAAGTGATACAAGTAGTAATGAGTTTTTTATTGATAGTGTTTTACCTGAGGAAGTTTTCATCATGGTAAAAAGAGATAATTTTCATGGTCATCCTCACGATACAATAATCTTGAGATACGAAAGTAGAGGAATTAATATTTATCGAACTGATACGTTCGGAACGATTGAAGTTAGATATTTCTTCAATTATGAATCAAAAAAGTATTACAAGCCATAATTTGATATGTTATAATAGTTTTGAGGTGTTAATGATGAATGATAATGTTTATTTATTTTTTGGGAACGATTCCTACATAATTAAAGCAAAAACTAACCAATTAATCGCTAGAAATCATATCGATGATTTTAATGTGACAACTTATGATATGGAAGAAACCAACATTGAAGATGCGTTAAATGATGCCTGTACAATCCCTTTTATGGCTGAAAAGAAGTTAATTATAGTAAAGAATGCTCATTTCTTATCTAGTGAAAAGAAATTGAAAAAAGAGATTAAACATAATCTAGACGCTTTTAGTCGATATCTAGATAATTCATCACAAGAAACTATATTAGTTGTTCATGCCCCGTATTCAAAACTTGATGAAAGGAAAGCAATAACTAAATTATTAAAGTCAAAAAGTATTGTTGAAGAATGCAAACCTTTAAAAGATCAAGATTTACGAGGGTGGATAAAAAGACAATTGGGAAAAAATAATATTTCAATTGATGTTGATGCAATGAATGAATTGTTAAAGCGTGTTGAGAATAATACAGAAGTATTGGTTAATGAAACCAGTAAACTAGTGTTATACTCTGAAGGATACAAAAGAGTTGATTTGGATACAGTAAAAAGAGTAATCACAAAAAATGTAGAAGATAATGTTTATGAAATAACTAATATGTTGCTTGAAAATAAACGTGGTAGAGCACTTGAAATATATAGTGATTTAATTATGCATAGTGAAGATCCATTACGTATTTTAGGTATATTAGTTAATAAGTATCGAGAAATTCTTCATACAAAAATACTTTTAAAACAAGGAAAAGATAAAGCGGATATCGCTAGTTATTTTAATGCTACTAGCGGTAGAACGTATTACATGATGAAGAATGCGAGAAGTGTAAGTACAGACCTTGTAAAGAAACAACTTAGGACGTTAGAGGATATTGATTATAAAATTAAAACAGGACGAATTGATAAAAAAATAGGATTAGAATTATTTATCCTTGGTGCATAAAAAAAACGACAAATTTTATTTGTCGTTTTAAATTACTTAACTTCGTTTACGTTTTTAGCTAGTCTTGACTTTTGTCTAGCGACATAGTTTTTATGATTGATACCTTTTGTTACTGATTTGTCTAATTTTTTGAATGCTACTGCTAAAAATTTAACTGCAGCTTCTTTGTTATTGTTTTCGATGCTGTCTTCAACATTTTTTAAAGCAGTTTTTAAACCTGATTTAAATGCTGTATTTGCAAGACGTTTTTTTTCATTAGTTTTATTTCTTTTCATTTGTCCTTTGATATTTGCCATTTATGTCACCTCCATTAACAAGCGTTATTATTGTATCAAAATCAAAACTAAAAAGCAACTATAATTTACTATTAATTAGTTTTATTAAATTTTCTTCAAATTTGATGTCATTTTCTTTGGTTCTTTTCCTTGGACCACGCATTTTTTTATGCTTTCTCAGTTTCTGATTAGTGGCTCTTTGCGTTAAGAGACTTAAGATGTTATTATCATCATAAATTAATCCGTTTTGGCTTATTGGGAGAGCTTTTTTACTTAGAGCCATTGTTGCAACTCCATAGTCTTGTGTTACGACTACATCTCCTTTTAATGCCTTATTTATTAAAAAGTAATCTACGCTATCAGCACCTTTATCCAAAATGAACACTTTGCTATATCCATCATCATAAACATGAGAGTTATCAAAAAACATCAATACTTCAATATTGAAAGCTTTTGCTTGTCTAATTATAATTTTTTTTACAGGGCATGCATCTGCGTCTACTAATATTCTCATACTATCACCGTAAACATTATATCAAAAAAAAGAGCCAATTGGCTCTTTTAATTAAAATAATCCAATAAATAATTGTGTAGCAGCAAAAACTAAACTTATTGTAGTCATTAATTTAATAAGAATATCAATTGCTGGTCCCGCAGTATCTTTGAATGGATCTCCAACGGTATCTCCAGTAACAGCAGCTTTATGAGCCATGCTACCTTTACCACCATGATGTCCAGATTCAATGTATTTTTTAGCGTTATCCCAAGCACCACCACTGTTTGCCATAAAGATAGCTAACATAATACCTGTGATTAATGTACCTGCAAGCATTCCACCTAAAGCTTCTGCTCCAAATATAAATCCAATAAGAAGAGGAGAACCAACAGCTAAAATAGCAGGAACAATCATTTCTTTTAAGGCAGCATCAGTTGAAATTTTAACACATTGTGCATATTCAGGGACTGTAGTACCTTCTAAGATTCCTGGAATCTCTTTAAACTGTCTTCTTACTTCTTCAATCATTTCATTTGCAGCGCGTCCAACAGCTTTAATAGTTAATGAACTGAATAAGAATGCAAGCATTCCACCAATCATTACACCAGCAATAACTGGGGCTTTAGTAATATCAATACTATCAGTAGTCATTACACCACTATCACGTGCAACTACTGTAAATGCATTAAATAATGTTAAAGCAGTTAATGCAGCACTACCAATTGCAAATCCTTTTGCAATTGCAGCTGTAGTATTACCAACACTATCTAGTTCATCTGTGATCTTACGTACTTTTTCATCCATATTAGCCATTTGAGCAATACCACCAGCGTTATCCGCGATTGGTCCGTATGCATCAACACCAACAGTCATACCAGCTGTTCCTAACATTCCTACAGCGGCAAGACCAATACCGTATAATCCTCCAAATTGGAAGGCAAATACTGTACCTATAGCTAATACGATAACAGGGATTGCTGTACTTTGCATTCCTGTTGCCATACCACTAATTATATTAGTTGCATGACCTGTTTCTGATTGTTTAGCAATTTCTTTAACATGTTTATATTCAGAAGCTGTATAGTACTCACTCACTAATCCGATTAATAAACCAACAGCAAGACCGATAATAACACTAAAGAATGGTCCGTATAAATAAGGTAAATCACCATCGGTATTAATTAATCCTTCTTTAACGAAGTAAAAATTCATTCCTAAGGTTAGTAAAACAAATATTAAAGCAGCGGCATAAGTACCTAATTTTAGAGCGTTATGTGGATTGCTACCATCTTTACCTCTAACAAATAAAGATCCAATCATACTTGATAATATTANNAATACTACTCCTTCAACAGCGAACCAAATTGCACCGATTGTAGCAGCACCTATAATACTACTAACATAACTTTCAAGTAAATCACTACCCATACCGGCAACATCACCAACATTATCACCAACGTTATCAGCGATAACGGCAGGATTACGTGGATCATCTTCAGGAATACCGGCTTCTACTTTACCAACTAAGTCAGCTCCAACGTCTGCAGCTTTAGTATAAATACCTCCACCAACACGTCCGAATAAAGCAATACTTGATGCCCCTAAACTATACCCTGCAGCAATTTCAATTGCGTCTCTTGCAGGAATATTTAATCCTTGATGAGTAAACCAAAAGACAATAATAACACCTAAAAGTCCGAATCCAACAACACTCATACCCATAACGCTTCCGCCTTTATAGGCAACACTTAATGCTCTAACCATACCATGCCTTTCAGCAGCAGTTGCTGTACGACTATTTGAGTCAGTTGCACTTTTCATTCCAATAATACCCGCTAAAGCACTAAAAAGTGCTCCAAGAACAAACGCACCAGCGCTTTCTACATTAAGTGACACCCAAATTAATGGGAACGTAACAACTACAAAAATAATTATTACTGTGTACTCTCTTCTTAGAAAAGCGTTAGCTCCTTCTTTAATATAGCCCGAAATTTCAGCTACTTTTTCGCTACCCACTGGAGCTTTTAAAACTTGCTTATACAGAATAAAAGCGTAAGCAATCGCCCCAATACTTAAGAAAAGTGAAACGTAAACAAAAACATCCATCAAAATCCTCCTATTTTTTTCTTATACTTATTTTATCAAATGAAAACGCTTAAAGCAATGAAAAGTAGTAATTAATAGAAAATAGTAAGTGCGTTAACTAACATATTCAATAAAATCAACTAAAGACTACTGTTTGGCGAAAATCAAACTGTACAAGAAACATCAAAAAAGGATAAAAAACATTAAAAAATGATTGCTTTTGAAATATAAAATATGTTAATGTATTAATTGCGTAAACTTTGCTATAATATAAATAAGGTGGTGGTACAATGATTTTAGCCATGGGAGAATATAATCATTTAGAAGTACTAAGAGAAACTGATTTCTCTTATATTTTAGGTGAACCAGAGCAGGAAGTCTTTCTTCATAAAAAACAAGTTGTTGGAGATATTGAAGTTGGAGAAAGAATTGAAGTCTTTCTTTATTTTGATAACCAAAAACGAATTACAGCAACAATGAGAAAACCTTTAGTAGATCAAGATAATCCAGCTTTTTTGGAAGTAATTGATGTTAATTATCATTTAGGAGTTTTCCTTAACGTAGGATTAATAAAGGATTTATTATTATCACGAGATGATTTATCTTTTGTAAGAAATGAATGGCCAAGAAAAGGGGATAAAATTTTTGTAAAGATGAAAGCTTCAAGAAACCAATTGTCTGCTAAGATAATCCCTAGATATAGTATTTCTAAATATTTAAAACCAGAAGAAGAATTAGTTGAGGGTGAAAAATATTTAGCTTATAACGTTTATAAAACAGAAGAAGGAAACGTATTTTTCACAGAAAAAGGACACTATATTTTTGTCTATTTTAAGCATATGAGAAAAGTCTATCGTTTAGGAGAACAAGCTGAAGTTAAAATTATTATTGTTAAAGGTGGATTTGATTATAACGGAACACTTATAATGCAAAAAGAATTAATGATGAGTGAAGATGCTTTAAGAATAAAAGAGTATTTAGAGAAACATAATGGTGAAATGTCATTTACTGATAAATCTAGTGTTGAAGATATTGAAGAGGTATTTCATATGTCAAAAAGTGCATTTAAAAGAGCTTTAGGAGTTCTATACAAAAGTAAAGCGGTTTTACTTGAAAAAGACAAAACGGTAATTGTTAAAGACGTTGAAAATTAGACTATATTATTATATAATGGAGACAATAAAATAACTAAAAAGGTGATATTATGGGACGTAAATTTGAAGTGAGAAAAGCAGCAATGGCAAAAACAATGTTACATAAAAGTAAACTTTATTCACGATATGGTAAAGAAATTTATATGGTAGCAAAAACAGGAGGAGCAAGTCCTGATGCAAATCTATCATTAAAACATTTAATTGATCGAGCAAAAAAAGCACAAGTACCTAACGATGTGATTAAAAGAAATATTCAAAAAGCTGAAAAAGGTATTGGTGAAGATTTTATTGCGATCCGTTATGAAGGATTCGGACCAGGTGGTATTGGAATTATTGTTGATGCGCTTACAGATAATGTGAACAGAACAGTAAGTGAAGTAAGAAACTGCTTTACAAAAACTCAAAGTAAATTAGGTGTAAGTGGTAGTGTTGAACATGGATATCGTCATTTATCACATATTAGTGTTAAAGGAATGGACGAAGAAACTGTTTTTGAGACTTTGCTAATGAGTGATCTCGATATCAATGAAATTGAAGAAGAAGATGGTATTGTAGAAATTGAAGCAGATGGATATGATATAAGTAAAATTCAAAAAGCATTAGAAGATGAAGGTGCTGAAATAATTGAAGCTGAAAAAGGATGGTACCCATTAGATTACATTGAATTAGATTCTGAAAATAAAGGATTGTTTGATAAATTCATGGATTTAATTAATGATGTTGAAGATGTTCAAGAAGTATTCCATAACGTTAAAACAGAAGAATAATAAAACTCCAGAAATGGAGTTTTTCATTTGTTAAATAGAGAAATAATTGTTATAATTTAGGAAGTTAAGTAGAAATGAGTGTATCTAATGAAAAAAGTATTATTGTTTTTTAAGAATATCCCGTTTACAGTATTGTTGATTTTTTATATTTATTTTTTCCAAGGTGTAATCCATAATTTAGGTCATCCTGTAACTCCGGCTTTGGTTGAGAGTATGGGGACTAGTGATTACTATTTTGGAATTTATTTTGCTGCAATGAGTTTGGGATTATTAGTAGGTGGTCCTATTTGGGGCGTTCTAGGAGATAGAGGAAACAAACGATTATATATGACTTTAGGATTGTTCGTATATAGTTTTGGACAGTTTATGTTTGCTTATGTCGGTGATGAGAACATAATGATTTTATTTAGATTTATAAGTGGATTTGGAGTTAGTGCTAGTGTTACTTTATTGCTTAGTCATTTAATAGAAAACTCTAAAGATGAAAATAGAACTACATATTTAGGCTGGTATCAAGCACTATTTATTTTGGGTGCAAGTGCTGGTTATTGGATAGCTGGACAGATGTCTTCTGTGCAATATTTAATGGATTTACTAGGTACAGATGATTATCGATATATCTTTTATATTCAGGCTTTTCTAAATATTTTCCATGCGATATTTATTTTCTTTGCGATTGGTAAAGATAAAAATATACCTTTAGATGAAAAAGAGGAAAGACCAAATATTTTAAAAGCTTTTAGCGATATAAGAAAACTTGATAAAAACTTGTTAATCTTTTTAGTTTCTTTAGCATTAATTAGTTTAGGAGCAATAAATATAAGTAAGTTTATTGAAGTATATATGAACGATATAGGACTTACACCAAAAAATATTGGTGATTTTGTTGGGACTACAGGGCTTGTATCTTTAGCCGCAACAATTGTGTTAGTACCGATAGTTGCAAAATTAAGGAAAGATTTTCCAATTATGATTGTTATTCAAGTTATAAGTGCAATTATAATATTCTTTGTTTTTAGAACAAATGAAATATTGGTGTCATTGTATACATTATTCATGCTATATGTTGTATTAAAAGCAGTATATTCACCTTTAGAACAACATTATATTAGTAGTCAAGCTCCGCAAGGTAAATATGGTAGTATGATGGGAGTTAGACAATTATTTTTCGCAATTGGATTAGTTCTTGGTCCATTACTTGGTGGATTGCTATATGAGATTAGTCCATTATACGTATTTGATTTTAGTGTCATAATGTTTGTTTTAGGATTTATTTTATTGCTTATTGTAGGGAGAAGAATTAAGAACGGAAATGGTGTAACTATTGAATAATTAACCTTTTATAATATGTAAAAATATGTTATAATTTTCTTTGAGGTGTTTAGATGAATTTGCCAAATAAATTAAGTATGTTTAGAATTATTTTAGTACCTGTTTTAGTGTATTTTTATTATCAAGAAATGTGGTATATAAATGCTGGTGGAAGTGGAGTTATTTATCCTTATTTCTTAGCACCTATTTTTATTGTTGCGTCAATTACTGATTTTTTGGATGGGTATATCGCAAGAAAAAGAAATTTGGTTACGACATTCGGAAAATTTATAGATCCTTTAGCAGATAAATTAATTGTTATGGCAGCATTATTAATATTAACTAACCCAGAACAATTAGATTTTATTGCAACTATACCAATATGGATACCAATCATAATTATGTCAAGAGAGTTTATTGTAACAGGGATTAGGTTAGTAGCTGTCGGTGATGGTAAAGTGATTGCTGCAAGTAAATTAGGAAAATATAAAACGGCAACAACAATGGTAGCTTTAGTGTTATTATTAATGTTTCCATATTATGAGTTGCTCGCAGATATTGGGATATGGATATTATATGTTGGTGTTATACTAACTGTAGTTAGTGGGATAGATTATTTTATTAAAAATAAAGAAATAATTATTAAATCAATATAAGAAAAAAAGAGAACTTATGAGTATTATACTATTAGTTAAATAAGGAGGATACTTCATGGCTAAAAATGATCGCAAAAAGGCATTAGATACTGCCATTAAAGAAATTGAAAAACAATACGGAAAAGGATCGGTAATGGTTCTTGGAAATGAAGATTTAAATCTAGGATTAGAAACTATTTCAAGTGGATCTATCTTATTAGATAAAGCATTAGGAATAGGTGGGTATCCAAGAGGAAGAATTATTGAAGTTTATGGACCTGAATCTTCAGGTAAAACAACTTTTGCGTTACACGCAATTGCTGAAGCGCAAAAAGCGGGAGGATATGCAGCATTTATCGATGCTGAACATGCATTAGATCCTACTTATGCAAAAGCACTTGGTGTTGATGTTGATAATTTAATTCTTTCACAACCAGATACAGGAGAACAAGCTTTAGAAATTACAGAAGCTTTAATAAGAAGTGGTGCCATAGATATTATTGTTATCGATAGTGTTGCAGCACTAGTACCTGAAGCGGAAATAAGAGGAGATATGGGTGCTAGTCATGTTGGACTTCAAGCAAGACTTATGTCACAAGCTATGCGTAAATTAAGTGGAGCTATAAGTAAATCAAATACAATTTGTATTTTTATTAATCAAATTAGAGAAAAAGTTGGTGTAATGTTTGGTAACCCTGAAGTAACTCCGGGAGGAAGAGCATTAAAATTTTATGCATCAGTTCGTTTGGAAATTAGAAGAAGTGAACAAATTAAAATTGGAACTGATATTATAGGTAACAAAACAAAAGTTAAAGTTGTTAAGAATAAAGTAGCACCACCATTTAAAACATTAGTCGTAGACATAATTTATGGTAAAGGTGTATCTAAAGTAGGAGAGATTGTTGATATTTCTGTTATGGAAGAGTTTATTCATAAATCAGGATCATGGTTTAGCTATAATGGTAATAAAATTGGCCAAGGTCGTGAAAATGTTAAAAAGTACTTATTAGAAAACGAAAATATAATGATTGAACTAGAATCAAAAATAAGAGAAAAACTAGGCATTTAATATGCCTTTTTTTTTGAAATAATTATAATTCATATCTTAAAACAAGCAATTTTATTGGAGTTTTGGAAAGACAGTTACTCCAATATTGGTTTCAAAAGTGACTTAATTGACTAGACTACTTTTATAATGCTCTAAGATATGAAAATAGTGGTTATATTCATTGACTTTTTACAGGTAAGGTTGTTATAATAAAATAGTTATAAAAACGTTTCTACTCATAATTTATAATTATGTTAATTATTATAGAATTAAAATTGAAAATAAAAAAAGAACGGAGTGATGGTATGTCATTATTAGTAGTGACTACATT
>LGVF01677505.1_pt1 | contig 34535 bp, 26 predicted proteins | sample 469901 | NCBI WGS metagenome assembly LGVF01 (sample SAMN03893561, study PRJNA290197) | marine sediment metagenome | material: sediment; isolation source: combined push core samples #3730, #5133, and #5579 collected at Hydrate Ridge | place: Pacific Ocean: Hydrate Ridge
ATGGTGGACATTTCCCGCAGGATTCATCCTGAGTAAAATCAAGGAAGAAACGTGCAATATCAACCATACAATTGTCTTCATCCATTACAATCAATCCACCAGAACCCATCATGCAACCAATGGATAATAGATTATCATAATCAATTTCTGTATCGATTAATGAAGCAGGAATACACCCACCAGATGGCCCCCCCGTTTGAGCAGCTTTAAATGCTTTTCCGTTTGGAATACCACCACCGATATCATAAATAATTTCTCTTAGGGTTGTCCCCATTGGAATTTCTAATAAACCTGTATTGTTTATTTTTCCGCCTAGCGCAAACACTTTTGTTCCTTTTGATTTTTCTGTTCCTACTGAAGCAAACCATTCTGCTCCATTAAGCATAATCTTAGGAACATTAGCATAGGTTTCAACATTATTTAATACCGTTGGTTTTCCAAATAGACCTTTATTCGCTGGGAATGGTGGCCGTGGACGTGGTTCGCCTCGCTTACCTTCAATTGAATTCATAAGTGCGGTTTCTTCACCACATACAAATGCACCAGCGCCTAAACGAATTTCTAAATCAAATGCGAAATCAGTTTCAAAAATGTTTTCGCCTAGAATACCATAATCTTTGGCTTGATCAATTGCAATTTGAAGCCGTTTTACAGCGATTGGATATTCTGCTCGAACATAAACATACCCTTTTGAAGAACCAATTGCATAGGCTGCAATTGACATTGCTTCGATTATCGCATGGGGATCACCTTCTAGCACGGATCGATCCATAAAGGCTCCTGGATCGCCTTCATCAGCGTTACAGACAACGTATTTGATCCCATCTTCTGCTGGCACTGCATCATGCGCAAATTGCCATTTTAACCCTGTTGGGAATCCTCCGCCCCCACGACCACGAAGACCGGAAGCTTTTATTGTATTAATAACATCAACTGGTTGCATTGTTGTTAGAACTTTTTCAAGTGCCAAGTAGCCATCAAATCCAATGTATTCGTCAATATCTTCTGGATTAATAACACCACAATTTGCTAATACAATCCGTTTTTGTGTTTTAAAGAATCCAAGTTCATTAATGGATAATGGATGATGTCCATCACCTTTTTCTTTATATTCTAATCGTTCTAATGGACGACCTTTTACTAAATGTTCTTCTATCATTTCTGGAATATCTGCTGCGGTAACGCGGCTATAAAATGTACCTTCTGGATACACAATTACAACTGGTCCTAATTCACATAATCCAAAACATCCTGTTACAACAACTTCTACTTCATCAAGAATGTCATGTTTTAATAATTCTTTTTTCATTTCTGTTACTAATTTCATGGAACCAGAGGAAGTACATCCTGTGCCACCACAAACCAGTATCTGGGAACGTTTAAATGCCATCTGTTTTTCTCCTCCTCAATTAACCCTTAATCGTTGGATCGATTATTTTACCATCGATTACAGTCATAGTATATTCATCTACAACTTTACCTTTAATAAGATGTTCCTCTACAATTTTAGAAACTTTTTCTGGTGTCATTTTAATATAAGTTACCTTATCGCCATTTGTATCATAAACTTCAACAATCGGTTCGTAACGACAGACCCCAATACACCCTGTTTGTGCAACGGTTACATCAACTAAACCTTTTTCCGAAACTTCTTCCATTAACTTTACCATGACTGGACGTGCTCCAGCAGCAATACCGCAGGTTGCCATTCCAACAACAACGCGATAACCATCTTTGCCATGTCTCAAATTTATGTCATTTATTTTTTTCTCACGAATCGCTTTTAATTCAGCTAAGGACTTTGCCATTTTATTCTTCCTCCATTATTTCTTCAAGACCATCTATAATAACCTCTCGAATCCATTGCAAGATTTCGGGATCATTAATATTCTCTACTTCTAGGGTCTCTTTGATTTCGTGTGTATCAAACGCAAACGTTTGATCATTATAGTAATGCTTATACATAAGATCAGCCACTCCAAAAGACATTACCATCGTAACAATCGTGTCTGCCATGTTTCCAAGGGGAGCACGATCAATATGATCTCTTTTGAATAGTGCGACTACTTTTGTTCCAACACCAAGCTGTGAGGTAATCTCAAAGGATCCACCACACGTCTCTGCTGCTGCTCTAAATAATGCTAATCCTAATCCTACTTTTCGTGTTGTCCGACTTGTAACAAAAGGATCTGTAATATTCTTAAGTTTTTCTGATGAAATACCTATACCATTATCTTCAATCACAATGGATATACTATTTTCTATACTCGATTCAATAATGGTTAAACTTACCAAGGTAGCCTTTGCTCGAATCGAATTTTGTGTAATATCTAAGATATGAAGCGATAGCTCTTTCATCTTATTTCTAGTATTTTTCTAAAATTTCTGGAATTTGATCTGGGGTTAAACGTCCATAAACTTCGTCATTAATCGTCATAACTGGCGCCAATCCACAGGCCCCAACACACCGTGTTGCATCAACAGAATATTTTCCATCCTCTGATGTTTCGCCAACAGTTGTTCCAAGAATACTATTCACTTTATCAAGAATATCTTGTGAACCTCTTACATAGCAAGCCGTTCCTAAACATACTCCAATTTGAATTTTCCCCTTTAGTTTAAGGGTAAATTGCGAATAAAACGTTGCCACACCATAGACTTCTGTTAAGGGAATTCCCAAATCATCAGCAATAGTTTCTTGTAACTCAATTGGTAAATAGCCATATCTTAACTGTGTTTCTTGCAAAATTTGCATTAAACAACCTGGCACATTTCTGTGTTCCGCTACAATCGCCTTTACTACATCCAAATTTTCAACTGGTATTAATTCAGCCAATTTTCAAAACCTCCTAAATAAATATTGCAAACCTTTTCTTAACTATTATATTTTTATAATATAGTTATTATAACATATAAAAATAAATTTCGTTATATTAATAACAGATAAATTTTTTACACTTTTCTGTTTAATCCGTTATGAAATCCTTTAACTTTTAAGGTTTTTTGAGCTGAATTTCTACTCATTCTTGTTTTTTACTAAAACATGTATAATTTTTCTCAATAAAAAAAGACCATTTTAAGGTCTCTTCATCTTTTTGACATTTTTTACCTCTTTTTTGTTAACTTCTTTCGTTATTAGCTTCTTTCGTTATCCTAAAAATTTAATTAAAGTCATTTTTTGTAGATCGTTTAGTTCTAAAAAATATTCTCTCTCTGCCATGTCTTCAAGTTGATGTGCATCTGATCCATGAATAAATTGATATTTTTTTAAAAACTTAAATTTATTTTCAATCCCGTTAATTGCTTCTTGCTTTGAAACTTCACATGTTTTAATCTCTAATTCTGGTGGAATAAATCCGAGTGATGCAATAATGCTATATGATTTTCGATCAATGTGCGCTGGAACAATCACACCGCCTAGTTGATTCACAATTTCCCATAACGCATTAATACTAATATCTGTCGCTGAGATAAGTAGTTTATCAACTTCTCCTATAATTCGGTCATTTTCATCCATTATATACTGTGGACCAAAATATTTTTTTTTATTCATAATATTCGGAAGATGTTCGTATAATATTTCATCCAAGGCCATTACCCCTTCAAGGGTTGGAAAATAAGCCAAAATATGGGCTTCTTCTTTTGTCGTGACTTCAATTCCTGGTAAAACACATAAGCCTTCACCAATTGCTTCTGCTACCTTTATGATTGCAGGAACATTTTTGCTTGTATTATGATCTGTTACTGCAATATAATCAAGTTCTTTTAGTTTCGCCATATTTACAATGTTATTGGGTGTCATTTCCTCTTCTCCGCATGGTGATAATGCGGAATGGATATGAAGATCAATTGCTACCTTTTCCATGGTTTATATGCCAGCTTTGCCTAAACACAGACAGGTCTCAAATGCATTGAGTTGTGTCGTTATAATCGGCAAACCTTCTTTTATTCCACGTTCAAGGGTTTCTGCTTCTACCTCCGCTCCTTCGGGAATAATAATACAGCTCATTTCTAGCAGACTTGCCACCGCAATAATATTGATATGGGTTTGTATGGTTACCCAGGCACATTTTTCTCCTGCATTTGCCATTACCCAACTCAACAAATCTCCAACATATCCATTTTCAATTTCATTGTCGATCCCAACTTCTGGATTAAGACATTTAAAATTAGTATCCTTTAGTAATTCACTAAGTTTCATTATTTTTTCTCCTTAATTTTTTTTATTTCGTCATCTATTTTTCCTGTCGGATGACCGACTTGTAATAATTCACTCGTTAATTGTGATAGTTCAAGAACACGCTCTTTTAAAACAAACACACAATCAATTTCTTTTGCTTTTCCAGCAACAATATCTTCTGCTAATGCACGACACCCTGGAGCACCACAGGATCCACAATCGAGTCCTGGTAAATGGGTTTCTAATTCTTCAATTTGTTTCATTTTTTCAATCGCTTTATGAATATCTTTATCCAATGGTTCGGGTGTTCGCGGTACAATCGACTCTTTCATATGCATCGTTCCTGAATCATAGATATTTTTAATATACTCTTCATCTATATGAGCCGTTGAAACTTGTTTGGATTTTTTCGCCCGCTCTTGAATATACATTTTAGCAACATAATTATTCTCAACAGTTAAACAGCCACCAACACAGCCACCAATACACGCTAATCCTTCAAAAAACTCAATCGAATCAAGTTTGCCACATTCAATTTCTTCTAGTACATTAATAACATTTTGAATACCATCCACATTGAGTACTTTTTTATTTTTTAAATAATTACTTTCCCCACCTGAAAGTGCCCAACTAAATCCTTCTGCTGTCGAATTATGAATCCCTTCTATTTCTTCTTTACCGTCGCTTAAATACTGCGATATATCACCATAAATATCTTTAATCGCAATTGCACCATTAATATGTGAATAGAGTTCGTCTCCCTCTATTGATGGATTATTAACCATTGTCGCTTTTGCCGCACAGGGTGTAATAAAAAACACACCAATCTCACTATCTTTATAGTTTCCTTCACCCCGCAAACGTTTTCTCACAATTTTAGCGGTTAGAGCCATCGGTGATATTAATTGACAAATATTGCTGGTCAATTCTGGAAAACGCACCTGAATCAATTTTACAACCGCAGGACATGCGGATGAAATTAATGGCTTGGGATAGTGTTTGGACTCATATTCATACTTTAACCCTTGTCCAATAATTTCTGCACCATAGGCCACCTCAACCACTTCATCAAATCCTAGAGATTTGATCCCTGATAATATTTTCCCAATTGAATAATAATTACTAAATTGACCTGTGATCGCTGGTGCTGGAATCGCAACCGAATATTTGTAATCTTTTATCGCATCAAGTGGTGCTGTTTTAGCTAATTTTGCATGATGGGGACAAACTCGAATACATTCCCCACAATCAATACATTTTGACTCAATAATTGTTGCTTTACCTTCTCTTACCCGAATTGCTCCTGTTGGACAATTTCTTAAACACGTTGTACATCCTAAACATTTTTCCTTATCAAGATAAACGGAATGCCATAATTTTCCCATAGTCTTTCCTCTCCTAGACTTTTATATAAAAAAGTTCATCACTATTTTTGTTCCCACGCCAAGCTCTGATATAATATCAAACCCATCTGCATTTCGCTTCATATTCGGAAGTCCCATCCCTGCGCCAAAACCCATTTCCCTTACTTTATCTGTTGCTGTTGACCAGCCTTCAGTCATTGCTAGATCAATATCTGCTATTCCTGGACCCACATCTTTAATTTCTACTGTAATAAATTTTTCTCCAACATTAACAGTCATTTTTCCACCTAATGAATGAATCGCTAAATTCATTTCTCCTTCGTATCCAGCAATGGATAACTTACGTATTATTTTATTGTTAATGCCTAGCTGTTGGAGTGTTTTTTTGATTTTCCGTGATGCTTCACCGGCCTTGTCAAAATCTCCTCGCTTTACATCAAAGACGAGTTCATAGCTCATTTTATGCGGGCCCCCTTTAGTCCATGTTTGTATAATATCCCACAACATTCAAAAAGAATGTGTTCTGTACTCATAATTAAAATATCCATCTCTCTTGCAATTTTTAGAACATCCTCTGATGGTCGCTTATTTCGAACAAAAATGATGCTATTCATATTTGCCATATCGACGGTGTTTAATACCTGTTTATTCACAAGCCCTGTTAATAATACCGCGTTCTCTTGGGCAAAGCATAGGACATCACTCATTAAATCACATCCAAATCCCGAATACACTTCATCTTGAAGATGACTTTCTCCTGCCAGAATCTCTGCATCTAACAAATCTCTTATTTGACACAATTTCATCGTTTCAAACTCCTTTTAAGAAATTTTTTTCAACTTTAATCACTTTCTATTTCACCCCTTTGCAAAGCACCGTATCATAAATCATACGGTCAAAAAGCCTAGGATAATCGACTTTTCGCTACTTTTTATAATTGAATAATATTAACAGGAACTTCTAAATTCTCTAAAATCTTTCTCTCATCATTTCCACATGTAAAAAGAATCACTTGTCGCTGCTTGCTTAATCGTCCTAATAATTTTAATGCTTGTGTTTTTCGTTTTTGATCATATCGCACAAAGGGTTCATCTAAAATAAAAGGCATCTCATTATTGAGTATACCACTCATCCCATAACGAAAAGCAAAATGAACCTGATCCATTGTTCCAGCACTTAATTTTTCAGTATTTTTGAAATCACCACTTTGAGGCTCCACAATTTTCAATTTTAGGGATTCATCAATTTTTACTGTGTCATATTTATTAGTAATCTCTCCTAAAACATCTCCAATGCGTTGATTTAATTCTGGAACGGACTCATGATGATACTCTTTCTGAATTTTATTTAAAATCTCTAGCGCAGCCTCACAGCCTTGTATTTCCGTTTCCCATGCTTGAATTTGAGTATCCAAAGTTTTAATTTCTTCAATAATTTCAATTGGTGGAGAAGTCCCTTCAATCAGTGAATTATTTTTGCCTTCAATACTTGCGATTGCATTTCCTAATTCAAGCATTTCTTGTGATTCTAAGGTCTCTTTTTTCCATACACCTTTTTCTTTGAGTTGATCCTTTGCATTAATTATTTTATATAATTCTTCGAGTAATTGATAATTATTGGTATATTGGGACTTTACGTCATGATAATCGTCGGCTTTTTTACATCCTAAACGATACGCTTCTAATGTTTTTACCCCATTTTGAAATAATTTCGCTGCATATTCTTTAACGATGCTTCTTTTTTGTTCAAACAACACTTCATACCCTGCTTGATGTTTTGCTTGTTGAACCGTTAATAGCTCGACTTCATTTTTTAATTGGTCCAGTTCTTTGTGTATTTTGCTCGCTTTTTTATAAAAAAATTCGAATTCTTCGATTGTTTCTACCTTATATTTAATTAAAATAGCTTGTTGGATCGGATTTATAATCACATAGTCATGGACATTTCTATTTTTTCTGACCCCTGTTCGGGTCATGATTAATCCAATAATTCCCATCCCTCCAAGTATTATCCCACTGATTAAAATGAAAGAATTCGTAAAACTTCCAATCCCATAGATCACACCTAAAGCAATCCCACTAAGCAAAAAAAGAGTCGCTAGAATTCCCATAATCCATACAGGCTGTTTTTTAATCGGTTCTGATTCGGTTTGATTTCGAAGCATTATTTCATAGTCATCTGCAATGGTTTCCCATTTTTGATGATGAAAATTTTGTCGTTTCAGCTCTTCTTTTTGGCGAATAATTTTTATTTGTGATTCCAACTCATCCATTTCTTTTTCAATATAATGCATTTGATCATCTAGACGTTGCACTTGATTGTCTAAGGCTTTTAAACCTTCTAATGTTTTTTCATTATACTGTTCATTTCCAACCAAAGCTTTAACTTTTTCGCCTAATTGGCGATTATCTTTCTCTAAAGTTTCAATTCTTTCATAGGTTTTTAATAATTCTTTTTTTTGATTAACCATTTCTTTTTTAATATTATACTCATTTTGATTTTGATTTTCTTTCATTCTTTTTTGATAGGTACTAATCAAGTCTTGATTTTCTCTGACCTTTTCATGAATTACTTCTGCTTCTTTAAGACTAATTAGTAATTTCTCACGTTTTCTTATTGCTAATCCTAGGCGCGATTTGCTTTGCCCTGATTTTCCGATTTTTTTCTTTTTCTCTTCTAAGCGATTAAAAATCCCATTAAAATTTATTTCTGTCCCTGTCATATTTTGAATTTCTAAATAGCATTCTCTAATTTCTTCTTGGGTCCCTTGATCTAATTCTGTTGGGATTTGTCGACTATTAAAGGTATTGTTATATAATCCAATCGTCATCCCTTGATTGGCTAGGGGTAAGTGTTGGCGAACAACCCCATCATAGGGATAGTTTTCTGTTACTTCTTTCCCTGTAATACTGTCAAAAATATGAAGACTATCTTTGCCACGCAAAAAATTACGTTCAATGCGTATCTCTTGATTATCTGTTGCATAAACAATTGCACCACTATAATCAAATTGATTCCAAGGCATGTATTTTTCATACTCTTTACTATAGGTTTTCTTTTTACGATAAGGTTTGAAAAAGCCAAAAAACATCCCTTGAATAAATACCTGAATGGTTGTCTTTCCAGCTTCATTATTTCCTTGAATAAGATTAAGTCCTGGCTCAATATCAATGGTTTGTTGATGAAATTTCCCAAACGCCTTCATTGACAAAGTTTTTATTATCATTTTATAATCCCTTCTCCAACCATCGCTTCAATGCTATATTGCAGAGCTTTACTTCGAACCTCTGTATTTTCAATCGCTTGCAATTCTCGAATGAATTTCCCAATCACATTATTTCCATTTTCTAATAATAGTCGGGCAATATCGATATCGGGCTCTATTTTTGATGTGTTAACTTCAACATAATAAAACTCATCCTCTAAATCATCCTCTAACCATTCTAATTGTATCTCAGGTTCAATATAGCCTTTTAGAATAATGCGATAAAAGTTTTCACGTCGTTTGTCTAGTACATCACAACATAAAATCTTTTCGATGATATCATGATAGGTGTTTTCTGGAATAATATCAATTTCTTTTGTGTAATAGGAACGCGACTCTATTTTGTCTAATCCATTACTTGTATAAAAGGCTTGATTCTCATAATCTGTTTTAATTCGGGATACTAAAAAACCATGATCCCCTGTTTCTCCAAAATGAAGGGGAACTGGTGAACCACAATAAGCAACACCGCCAGATGCCATTCCCGGTTTGTGTATATGTCCTAAGGCAATGGTATTAAATCCCTTGCTCTCTAATAATTTTAAATCTAATGGTAAATAAGGACCAAGACCCCCAACTTCTCCATGTAACATTAAAATATTATAATGGGTTTCTTCTAATTGCAAGCCTTTAAATTCGATTTCTGGGAAATCACGATATTGGTTTTTTACCCAAGACATCCCATATATTTCCACATTTAAATCTTGAATATAAATCGATTTAAATGTATCATCTTTAAAAATATAAACATTTTTAGGCCATATCACTTTTTTGTAGGGCGAATTTTCTCCATAATAATCATGATTTCCTGTAATGATCACAATTCGCGTTTCTTTTAATCTTTCAAAAGCTTCAGCAACACGCTTAACATCCATTGTTATAACTGTTTGCGAATCAAATAAATCACCTGCTATTAAAATTAAAGGTACTTTAAATTCATCTGCATAATGAACCATTTCATCAAATGCTGACCATAATTCTTTTCTTTTATTTTTTCCATAAACATTTCCATATTTATTAAAGGTAAAAGGACGACCTAAGTGCAAATCACCTGTATGAATAAAACCTGTTAACATCCTCTTTACCTCCTTATCTTTCTATTGTTTTGATACTGTGTGTTTTAATATCTAATTATAGCATTTTTTAGTATGAAAAGTTATCTATTTCTCAATTATGGTTCTTCTTAATATAAAAATAGTGAAAAAAACATATTAACCTAAAAAAAATGAGCACCTCCGATTTATTCAATCTTATATTTATACAACAATTATTTTTTGCAATAAAAAAGAACTCTGAAATACAGAGTTCCTAGTTTGTTGACAAAGACATAAAGTAGTCCTGACAATTGTGCATCATGGTGTGTGCCTCAGGGCAAACAGGCGATAGCCAGTCCGAACTGCCAGCACACACCAGATTAACAATTAGTCAGGACGGGGTTTGTCAACGCTTTGGAAGCTCTGAAATACAGAGCTCTCAGTAACGTTTTTTTAGAATGCTGCCTTATAAATAGCAATCACTTCATCTTTTGTTGGACATTTAGGATTTCCGCCAGTACAAACATCAGCAAGTGCCATATCTGCAAGTTCGGAAAAATCGTCTTCTTTTACGCCAAGTTCTTCAAGTCCTGCTGGAATACCAACATCTTTTGATAATTTTTTTATTCCATCAACAACCATAATATTGATTTCTTTTAGTTCACGTCGACTAATATCTAATCCCATTGCTATCGCAATATTTTTAAGTCGATCACCAACAGAATCAGCATTAAATGTAACAACGTATGGCAATAAAACAGCATTACATACGCCATGTGGTAAATCATAGAATCCACCTAATTGATGCGCCATTGAATGAACAATTCCTAATCCACCATTAGAAAATCCCATTCCTGTCACAAATTGACCATAGGCCATTTGATCTCGGGCATCAATATCGTCGCCATTTTCTACTGCTGCTCTTAAATTACTTGAAATTACTTTTATTGCTTCTAAATTAAAGAGATCTGTAAATTGAGTCGCTCCAACTGATGTATAGCCTTCAATTGCATGTGTTAAGGCATCCATTCCTGTTGCTGCTGTCAATGCTTGTGGCATTTTCATCATCAATATTGGATCATTAACTGCAACTGTTGCCAAACTATTTGGATCAACAATCACCATTTTTAATTTTTTTTCTTCATCCGTAATAACATAGTTTATCGTTGCTTCACTGGCTGTTCCAGCGGTAGTATTAATTGCAATGATTGGAAGGGCTTTATTTGCAGTCATTCCAATTCCATTATAGTCTCGAATATCCCCAGGATTTGTTCCAAGAATTGCAATTGCTTTTCCTGTATCCTGTGGTGACCCACCACCAATACTGATAATATAATCACATTTGTTATCCATTAGGGATTGGTACCCATCGTTTACATTTGTTACTGTTGGATTTGGTTTTACATCTGTAAATAAAGCATATTCAAATTTTGCTTCGTCTAAAACATCTAGCACATTTTGAACAATACCAGCATTAACTAATACTTGATCTGTTACAACAAGGGCTTTTTTCACATTCATTCTTAGAATTTCAGGAACAATCAATTCAACCGCTCCAGGACCCATAATTGCAATTGGTGGAAAATAATATGTTTTTGCCATAAGAACACCTCCATGTTTTTCTGTCATAATTATAGTTCATTTCTTCTGAATAATGAATGGAAATTTTTTATATCTTAGGATATATAATTGCATTAAATGCTTATTTATTTCCCTTTCAGCCGTTTCTCACCATTTTTTTTATAATCAAATACGATCATTACAGATTTCATTTTTATTTATTATGATTTTTTATCTTCTTTTAATTATTATTTACTCATTGAAAATAACACATCAGTAAATTATTCTCATTGACTCAATTATGTTATACGATGTATGATTATATCGTATAAAAATAAAAAACGAGGAAAAACAGATGAAAAATATAAGTATTATCGGTTCCACTGGTTCCATCGGCACCCAAGCACTCGAGGTTGTTTTAGAAAATGAAGATTCTCTTAATGTTCTTGGTTTATCGACTAATTTTAATATTGATTTACTTGAAAAACAAATTGATCGTTTTCATCCTACTACCGTCTGTGTGATGGATCACGAATCGAGTCTTATCCTTAAAAAACGACTAGCTTTTAAAAAAAATCCCGTTGAAGTTCTAACAGGTCTTGATGGTTTAATTGCTGTTTCTACTTTATCAAGTTTGGATATGGTCCTTACCGCTGTTTCGGGTATGATTGGTTTACAACCTACCCTAGCAGCGATTGACAAAGGGATTGATATTGCGCTGGCAAACAAGGAAACCCTTGTCGCCGCAGGAAAAATCGTGATGCAACGGGCCTTTGAAAAAGACGTAAAAATTCTTCCTGTTGATAGTGAGCATTCTGCAATATTCCAATGCCTTATGGGCAATAAACATCACGAAATCTCCCGTATCATTATTACCGCTTCCGGAGGCCCTTTTCGTGGAAAAACCCCTGAAGAACTAAAAAAAGTAACCCTTGCCCAGGCTTTAAACCATCCAAACTGGTCCATGGGACAAAAAATTACGATTGATTCTGCAACCTTAATGAATAAAGGTCTTGAAGTAATTGAAGCGAAGTGGCTCTTTGATCTAAAAAATGAACAAATTGATGTGATTGTCCATCCCCAAAGCATTATTCATTCAATGGTTGAATATGTGGATCATTCCACTATGGCACAACTTGGAATGCCTGATATGGCACTTCCTATTCAAATTGCCTTTTTTTACCCCGATCGCATTGGCAATCAACGCCAATCTCTTGATTTTAAGCAAGTTCAACAACTTACTTTTGAAGAACCTGATTTAAGCACTTTTCCATGTTTGCAACTCGCTTATGACGCATTAGAAATAGAAGGTTCCATGACCTGTGTCCTAAACGCTGCTAACGAAATTTCCGTAGCACGTTTTCTAAGGAAAGAACTCGCCTTCACTGATATTCCTTGGATTAACCAAAAAGTAATGGAAAAACATCACGCAATTTCAAACCCAACAATCGACGATATTCTCGCCTGTGATACCTGGGCGCGAAAAATTGCCGCAGAACTGTAAGTCTTGCTCTTGTCTTATAGTTTATTATCATTGTTTGCCGCAGAATCGGACACCCTAACGGGATGTTCGCTCTGATGCAAACAATTTGATTAATAAACTACAAGCCAAGACAGTAACCCAAACATTTTTTTATTCAAATAAAATATTGATAAACGCTTGGACCACTTTTCTATCAAACTGCGTATCAGAATTATCAATTAACTCCTGCATTGCCTTATCCTCGGACAATGGTTTTTGATAAATTGTTCCCGTAATCATAATATCATACGCCTCTGCTACCGCTAATATTTTAGACTCAAGAGGAATCTGCTCTTCTTTTAATCCCCTTGGATAACCTGTTTCATCGAGTCTTTCATGATGACATAAAACAAATTCCGCAATATGAGAAAATTCATTCACTGATCTTAAAATTTGATATCCTTTTTCGGGATGTTTTTCAATTTCATGTCGCTCACTATTTGTAATCTTATCCTTTTTATTAAGGATTTCCTCAGAAATACCAATTTTTCCAATATCATGCAATTGACCTAATAGTTCTAATTCATGAATCGATTTTTCTCCTAAGTTCATTTTTATCCCAATTTTTTTACACCACTCACTCACGGCTTGGCTATGTCGACCTTCACTCTCGTTTTTTTGAAACATATTTTTTCGAATGAACCGAATACTTTCATTCTTCATCCGATTACTTTCTAATTTCTTTTCAAGTTTTAATAATTCTTTTGCTTCATAAAACACGTTTTCCATGGTTTCATTTGATCCGTTTTTAATGGACCAACCAAAAGAAACAGAAATAACAATTCCCTTAATCTTTATCTCATTAATCGCTTCTTTAATACGATTAACCTCAATTTTCAATTCTGTTAATCCTGTTTCAAGCAAAATAATTGCAAATTCATTCCCATTAATTCGAAAGATAATATCAGAAGACTGGAATATTTTTTTCATAACATTTGTAATCGCCAAAATTAATATATCACCCACTTCATAACCAAAAACAACATTAATAATTTCTAATCCATTAACACTTCCAATGATTAAGGCAACTGGTAACTCTTCTTTTTTTATTTTATTCTCTAAATTGTCTTCATAATATTTCCAATTATATAGTCCTGTTAACTGATCAATATAACTTAAATACGCGACTTGATCTTCTGCTTTTTTTCGTTCATCAATATTGCGACTAATTCCAAACACTTCAATTTCATCTTTTTCATTATATCGATATCTCAACAACATCTGAATCCATATCAAACTCCCATTTTTACACTGCAGTTGCAATTCATAAACACAACTTTTTGATTCATCTGGTGAAATTCCAAAATCAATCATACTTTTATTAAATTCTTCAATAAACTTATCTTTTGATTTCACAATAAAGAGTTCATTGTATAGTAATGCAAGGTATTCATCCTTGGTATATCCTGTTAAATTGAAAATCCCTGATGAGATATATGTGAATTTATTATGATCATTATTCCAAATCCATACAACATCTGAGGTGACATCTGCAAAAATACGATATTTTTCTTCACTGAGTTTTAACAATTCTTCTAATTGTTTACGTTCTGTAGTATCTCTTAAACAATTAATTGTTGCAGGTTTCCCTTCCCATTCGATTCTTTTTGTTTTCATTTCAACCCAGCGTTCTGATCCATCTTTTTTTAACATAATATACAATTGTATCGATTCTAATGGCTCCCCATTCAATCGTTTGATGTGATTCCGAATAACTATTTTTCGATAATCGTCGCGAAAAAGCATTGTAAAAAGAAATGATTTCATTTCTTTTTCAGTATAACCCGTTAAGCTTTCCAAGCTTATATTTGATAATTTAATATGACCATTTTGAATAACCATCATCGGTTCACTCGCATTTTCAAAAATAATCCGATAATTTTCATAAACCTGCATTTCCTGATTATCATTATTTAGTACATATTCTCCTTCTTTTAATTTAAATTTTTCCATTTCTAATCCAAAATTCATTTTATCACCTCCCCTTTTAACTGTATTGTGAAAGAATAAAAAACAACTTTTATTGCATTTATTCCTTGTAATAATAAACTAATTCAAATAATTGTATCATATTTTTATTAAAATATATAGATCAATTCTTTTTTTGATTTTAAATCATTAAATCTTAAAGAATAACCATATTTAAATTTATAACCTTTTCTTTTGCAATTAAACAAAAAATAAAAAAACGTGATGATTAAACTCTTTATTCTAAGTTTAATCACCCACGTTTTTATCTTTTATATCATTCATTTATAGTTAGAGTGTCAAAAGTAATTTTGATAGAATTTACATACAACATCTTGACTGAAATCTCGTTTTAAAAGCAATATATTGTATGCTAAATGGCCTGATTTGAGTTTTGACACCACAATCTATTTATTAATTTTTAAAAAAAGGTGATCTGATTTGAGGCTGGCAACTGATTTAAACAACCTTGTTTTTCTAATGTTTCAATAACCGACTTGCTAATTTTTGTCCGTGCTTTCAAATCTTCTCGTGACATATAGGGACGGATTTGAGCTTCTTCAAAAATACGATATGCTGCTTTATCCCCGATCCCATCTAATGCACTAAGTGGTGGTAATAATGCATTATCTAAAATTTTAAACTCACTAAAATGTGATTGATACACATCGACATTTTCAAAGGTATACCCACGACACATCATTTCATGGGCAATTTCTAATGAAGTTAATAATGCCTTTTCTTTATTTGAAACTTTATTTCCTTGATCTCTAATATGCTTCATCGCTTCTATAACCGGACCTTTACCTTGACTAATGAGTTGGGCATCAAATTCGGTCGCTCTCACTGTAAAAAAAGTTGCATAGTAAGCCAATGGATAATACACTTTATACCATGCAATTCGAAATGCCATGGTTACATATGCTGCTGCATGGGCTTTTGGAAACATGTATTTTATTTTTTTACATGACTCAATATACCATCCTGGCACCTTATTCTTTTTCATCGCCTCTTCCCATTCTGGTTTTAATCCTTTACCTTTTCGAACCGCTTCCATAATTGTAAATGCCATTTTGGCTTCTAACCCCGCATATAACAAATAAATCATAATATCATCACGGGTACAAATCGCTTCCTTAATTGTTACGACCTTATCGCGAATTAAATCTTGGGCATTATTTAACCATACATCGGTTCCATGGGAAAGTCCAGAGATTCGAATTAAATCTGAAAAAGAAGATGGTTTTGTATCCAACAACATTTCTCTTACAAAATTGGTTCCAAATTCTGGAATACCACAGGTTCCTAATGGACATTCAAAATTCTGATCTTTCAAATCCAGTGCTTGGGTTGATCGAAATAAACTCATGGTTTTTTTATCATCTAAGGGAATCCCTACGGGATCGACTCCGGTAAAATCTTTTAACATTTTCAACATCGTTGGATCGTCATGTCCAAGAATATCAAGTTTTAGTAATCGTCCACTAATGGATTCATACGCAAAATGAGTGGTAATGGTTTCGCTACTGGTATCGTCAGCTGGATGTTGCACGGGACAAAAATCATAGATATCCTTATAGGTTGGCACAACCATAATGCCACCAGGATGTTGCCCGGTTGTTTTTTTAATCCCGGTACAATTACTAATCACGCGATCGAGTTCTGCTCGTGGTACCTTGATCTCATTTTCATCATAATAATTTTTAACAAAACCATAGGCTGTTTTATCCGCAATGGTCGAGATAGTTCCTGCCCGAAATACTTTTCCTTTTCCAAAAAGCACCTCGGTATAACGATGGGCTTCCGCTTGATTATCTCCTGAAAAATTAAGATCAATATCAGGCTCTTTGTCGCCTTCAAAACCTAAAAATGTCTCAAAGGGGATATCAAATCCATCTTTTACCATGAGTGTTTGGCAATGTGGACAGGTGGCATCCTTTAAATCTGGTCCAACACCCACTTCGTTACTATTAAAAAATTCGGAATAATGACACTCTGGACACCGATAATGGGGTGCTAATGGATTAACCTCTGTTATCCCACAAAGGGTTGCTACAAATGAGGATCCAACCGATCCTCGGGATCCTACCAAATAGCCATCTTCCATGGAATGATGGACTAATTTTTGGGCGATCAAATATAAAACGGAATAGCCATTTCCAATAATCGAATCCAATTCTTTTTTTATCCGCTTTTCAACATTGTCTGGTAGTGGGTATCCAAATAACTCTTTGGCCCGTTCATCAACCATTTCACGAATTTCATCATCGGATCCTTCAATAATTGGAGGAAAGGTTCCATCAGGAATTGGTTTAACAGAATCCATCATATCTGCTATTTTTCTGGGATTTTCAATCACGAGTTTTCGAGCTGTTGCGTCATCCAAATACTCAAACTCGGCTAACATTTCATCAGTTGTACGATAATATAAGGGGGGTTGTTTTTTAGCATCTTTATAACCTTGACCTGAAAAAAGGATCTCACGATATAAGGCATCTTCTTTATTGACAAAATGAACATCCCCAGTTGCCACAACCAGTTTATTTAAGCTTTCCCCCAGTTCAATAATCTTTTCATTGATTTCAATGAGTCGCTGTTGATCTGGTACACTATTATTATCAATTAGAAATTGATTATTTCCAAGGGGCTGCAATTCAAAGTAATCATAAAAATTTGCAATCTGAACAATTTCGTCATACGACTTGTTATTTAGGATCGCTGAATATAATTCTCCCGCTTCGCAGGCCGAACCAATAATCAAATTCTCCCTATTTTCTGCTAACAAAGATTTTGGAAGGCGTGGTTTTTTATAAAAATAATTTAAATGCGATTCTGATACTAAACGATATAAATCTTTAATTCCCGCTTGATTCTTTGCATAAATAATAATGTGATTGGTTTTATTTAACCGAATACTGCGTTCGCGTGTTGATAATGAATTAAGACTTTGAATGGCTGCACAATCTTTTTTAACCGCTAAATCAAAAAGTTTGAACATCACTTTTGCCGAGGCGATTGCATCGTCTAATGCACGATGATGATTTCCCATATCAATTTTGAAAAGGCTACATAATTTTTTTAAATTATGGCGATTAATTTGTGTCAATAAACAGCGTGCCATTCCAAGGGTATCAATCGCGGTGATCTCTTTTTTTATCCCTTGATTTTCGAGTTCTTTATTTAAAAAACTCATATCAAAGGGTGCATTATGGGCTGCTAGGATTGTATCGCCTGCAAACTCCAAAAATTCCTGAATCCCTTTGTCTATTTCGATTCCTTCTTCAACCATTTGATTGGTAATTCCTGTTAAATTTGTAATAAATGGCGGGATATCACAATGTGGATTGATCAGTCGTGTGAAACTCTCCACAATTTGTTTGTTTTTTATTCGGACAGCTGCAATTTCAATAATTTTATGGTTCCCTGGCACCAATCCTGTTGTTTCTAAATCAAAAAATGTATACTCACCATTAAAGGGTTCATCTTTTTCTCCAAAAACCATATTTAATTGATCCTCTACAAGATAACCTTCAACACCGTATAAGACCTTGATATTGTTTTTTTCTCCTAATTCCATCATTTCAGGATAGGCTTGTAATACACCATGATCTGTAATTCCAATCGTATCATGGCCAAAATTAACCGCTTGTTTCATGATCTTTTCAACTTTACTCACCGCATCCATTGCACTAAATTGACTATGCAAATGTAATTCAATTCTTTTTTCAGGCGCAGGATCACAGCGTATTATTTCTTTTGATAGATTAATATTTTGAGGATAAAACATTAATTCTTGCGAATAATCATCGTAGTTAATTTTTCCTTCAACCAAATACCAGCCATCATTTTTTATTCCTGATATTATCTCGTCTTTATCTGTAAAAATCTTTGCTGAAATACTTCCAGTATTATCACTTAAATTAAAGGTTAGTAAGGTTTTTTTATTTTTTAATGGTCGCAAATTGACACTAAAAGCAAAGACTTTAAACACAAAGCGATTCCCTTCGGATTGGCCACTATCACTAAAATCAATCATACTTAATGGGGTAATGGGTTTATTTATTTTTTTACCCATCACAACATCTCCTGGATTTTCTGGTTTGTTTGTTGTCGTTTTTGTTTTTGTTTCAGTAATAACTGGTTTTATATTTTTTAAACGTTCTTCTAAATCCTGTTGACTCTTTTCTGTTACCGCTTCATTATCTGAAAAACGGATCCGCAATTCGACCTGTAATCCATAATGTTCTTCAATTAATCGCCTAAAACGATTTTGAAAAATATTAAGGGTTTCTGAATCCAAGGTACCAGTTGATCGCCCTCGAACATAGATCACATCACCTTCGGCTCTTAGGGTATTCACCATTATAATTTTTGAAATCTCGGGATTGATTTGACTCAACAATTGGGCAACGCCTTTTTGATCCACTAAAAGAAGGGCCTCACCATTTTCGTATGTTCTTGGCAAAACCTCTATTTTTAGACTCTTAGCATAGTCAAATATTTGAGCCATTTCGGATTCTATTATTTCACTGTTTTTTTCTTTTTTAGGACTAATAAATTTAAAAATCAATTCCTCTTTTTGGGAATTGATTGTAATACTTTCAATATCTAAACTATAGTTACTTATTACCGTTTGAAAACGCTCACGACGTCGGGATAAAATACTCAAAGATCATGCCTCACATTTTTTCTATTTCTTTCATTAATTCCGTAATAATATCTTCTTCTTTTATAGTTCTTATAATTTTTCCTTTTTTAAATAAAACGGCTTTATTTTTTCCGCCTGCAATTCCAATATCTGCTGCTTTTCCTTCTCCTGGACCATTCACGATACATCCCATCACCGCTACTTTTATCTTTTTTTCAACATATTGTAATTTTTGATTCATTTCTTCGGCAATATGAATTAAATCAATTTCTGTTCGACCACAGGTCGGACATGAAATTACCTCGACTTGTCCTTTTTTTCCTTGATATAAACCGATCGATTTTAATATATTCCGTCCCACTGCTATTTCTTCTACAGGATCTCCGGTTATCGAAACCCGAAGGGTATCCCCAATTCCACTGAGCAATAAATAACCTAAACCTACTGAGGATTTCACTGCTGATGTACTAAGTATTCCAGCTTCTGTAATCCCTAAATGTACGGGATAATCATACTCCTGTGCAAATAATTCATAGGCTTCGATCGTAAAACGAACATCCGAGGATTTCATCGATATCACCATGTTATCAAAATTATTTTCTTCCAATAAATGAATATGTTGTTTGGCTGATTCTACCAATCCTTTTGGTGTAATCCCATTATTTTTTTCAAACATTTCTTTATCAAATGATCCAGCATTCACCCCAATCCGTATTGGAATATTTAAGTCTTTTGCCATCGCAACAATTTCTTGTACTTTTTGTTTTGATCCAATATTACCGGGGTTAATTCTTAGCTTATCAATCCCATTTTCCATTGATTTTAATGCCAATTGATAATCAAAATGAATATCTGCAACCAAAGGTAGTTTGCAATTTCTTGCAATTTCTTTTATCGCCTCTGCGGCTTCCATATCTGGTACTGCAACGCGTACAATCTCACATCCTGCCTCTTCTAATTGATTAATCTGGTTGATCGTCGCTTGAACATCCCGTGTATCTGTATTGGTCATTGATTGAATCGCAATCGGATTGTTTCCACCAATATTTAGATCTCCAATTTTTACGACACGTGTTTTTTTTCGTTTTTTAAACATCGTTCCTCCTACGAAACTATTCGGATAATATCATTCACTGCAATTAGAATTGCTAACGCTATTAATGCCATAAATCCAAAGAAATTAATTTTATTTTCTACTTCTGGGCTAAATTTTCGTCTGACAATCATTTCAACTAGAATCACAAATATCCGACCACCATCTAATGCTGGTAATGGCAAAAGATTAATAATACCCAGATTAACACTCAGTAGAGCTGTAAAAGCTAAAACAAGAAAAAATCCGCCATCCATATAGGTTTTAACCATCGTCACCATTCCTATTGGTCCTGCCACTTGATCAAGTCCAACTTGACCTGTAAAAAGCATTCCAAACGATTTGAAAATCAATCCTGCAAAATTATAGGTATTGATAAATGCTGCGCCAATCGCTTGAAAAAAATTAAGTTGACCCATTGATAATCCTATAATTAATAAACAGATCCAAGCAAAGATAATATTCATCCCTGCCCCTGCTGCTAAAATGAATAATTTTTGACCATTCGTTTTTCCTTCAAAACTTCTTTCGTCTGGAATAAATGATGGATCTTTGGGTTTTATCTTTCCATCCTCATCCATTTCAGGCTCTTCACCTTTCATTTTGCAAAACCCACCGATAGGGATTGCACGAATACTAAATAAGGTTTCTTTTCCTTGATGACTAAAAAGTTTTGGTCCCATACCAATTGCAAATTCTTCAACCAATACACCTGTTTTTTTTGCAGCTAAAAAATGGCCAAGTTCGTGAATAATCACTAAAACACAAATTATCGCCAATGTAATCAAAATTGTATATATATTCATTCTTTCTCCTATGCAACGTTCGCAGTAAGTGTTGCAAAAACATAAATTAATGGAATGATAAATAAAATACTATCAAACCGATCTAATATACCACCATGTCCTGGCAAAATATGTCCAAAATCTTTTATTCTCACTCTTCTTTTTATCATTGATGCTGTTAGATCACCACATTGACCTGCAATGCTTCCAATGATTCCAATACATCCGTAGAAATACCATGGTAACACAAAATTATAAAAGCTTCCTAAAATTACGCCATAAATTATCGTTATTCCTGATGCAGCAATGATTCCTCCAATTGCTCCTGTAACTGTTTTTTTAGGACTTATTTTAGGTGCTAAATGGCGTTTTCCAAAAGAACGTCCTGCAAAATATGCGGCAGTATCTGTTGAAAATGCAATAATAAAAATTAGCCATAAATAATACGATCCATTTTCAAGATTTTCAAATAAATATAAATAACCAAACATCACAGGAACGTAGATCAATCCTAGAAGCATTGCGCTGCCGCGTTGTATCCCAATATTTCCTGATAGTATTTCATAGGAAAAAATCGTAATAAAAATTAACAATATCATTGGCATCAAAAAATAATAATCCAACTTAATTGTAATTGAAATCGCACTTGCTAAAATCAACATAAAAATCGCGCTTATTTTTTTACGCAATTCTCTATCTCGATTAATTGCAAAGGTATACTCCAATACCCCCGCAAAAGTTAAAAAGCTTACGCCAAACACTAAAACAATGCCACCTTGACTTAATATGAAAAAAAGTAGAGGTAATCCAATAATTGCTGTCAATACGCGTGCACGCATTATACCCTCCTTGCCTTTTAGGCTTTTCCAAAGCGTCTATCCCGTTGCTGATAATCATTTATCAGTTGATAATAAGCTTTTTTATCAAAATCTGGCCAATACGTGTCAATGAAAAAGAATTCCGTATAAGCACTTTGCCAAAGCATAAAATTACTTAAACGATTTTCTCCACCTGTTCGAATTAAAATATCTGGATCGCACAACTCTTTGGTATAGAGTGCTTTTTGAATGCGTTCTTCTGTCACTTCTTCTGGTAAAACCCCCTCTGATATCAGGGTTTGTACTGCACGAACAATCTCATCGCGTCCACCATAATTAAGTGCTACATTAAAAATCAATCCCGTATTATTTTGCGTGATTTTCATCGCATTATCTGCAGCTTCTTGCACTTTCGGATAGAGTCCTTTTATATCACCAATCACTTGGATTCTAACATTATTTCGATTTAATTCAGTCACTTCTTTTTTAAAATATTCAACTGCAATTTTCATTAATCCATCGACTTCTTCTTTACTACGATTCCAATTTTCTGTGGAAAACGCATAAACTGTTAATATTTTAATCCCTGCATCTGAGGATGCTTTCACTATTTTTCTTAGTGTTTTCATTCCCTCATTATGTCCAAATAATCGCGGGCGGTTCTTTTTCTTTGCCCATCGTCCATTTCCATCCATAATAATTGCAATATGCTTAGGCAAATTTATTTCAGATAGTTGCTCTCCCATTCTTTACCTCAATTTCTTTTATTCAAATTCTTATTATAACCCTATTTTTTTACTTCTTTGATTATTATATGCTATTTTATAGAATTTGTAAATTCGTTGGTGAATGAATATCAATGAAAAACAAACGATTCTATAGGATTCAGACTGTAGAAACTATAAAACAGTACCGATAATTGTTAAATCATGGTGTGTGCATCAAGGCGAACAGACCTAAGACTGTCCGAATTGCAAGCATACAACAGATTAACAATTAATCGGTACGAGTGTTTGTAATCAAACTATTAATTTGCTTTTTGAAGTTTATACTCTTGTTCTTCTTGCTTTTTTGCGAGCGCAATATGCCGATACATCGTTGGAATTGAAACACCTATAATATCCGCAAAATGCCACACAGCACCTTTTACTTGAAATGTTCCCATTGCATTTAATTCTTTGATCAAATCCATTTTTTCTGGCTTTGATAAATTGATTATTTCTGCAATTGGCTCTTCAATAATATGCTTAACGTTATTATTAATTAATTCAATTACATCGATCGTGATATTTTCTGTCGCCTGTTCCTCTTTTTTAGTCATCATTTCAGGCAATTGAATCATTTTATCTAATGTATTTCGAATTGAAATTAAATCCTGACAATCTGAATTAACACATAACATTCCAATAAGTGTATCATCATCATCTTTTATATACCACGTTGAGGATCGAATCGTTTCACCATTTTCCGTGGATTCTTTTATTTTGCTAGTAAATGGTTCTTGCTTATAAATATCACTATTTAATATCTTTAGTGATAACTCTGTAATTGGTGTTCCAAGTTTTCGCCCACTGATATGACCATTTCGAATGGCTATAATTGATGCATTCCAATTTGTAAGATCATGTAATACAACTTCCGTGCTTTTTCCCATAAACTCTGCAATAAAATCGACCAGACTAAGATATGGTTTTAGTTTGTTATGCATTATTTCTCCTATTTTTTTATTTTAATCTTAATTTTTACTTAATTCTCTTCTTATTTTACTGCAATTGCTTCGATTTCGATCATTGCATTTTTCGGTAATCCATTAATTTCAACACAGGAACGTGCAGGATAATGAGCACTCCCATTAAAAAATTCTGTGTAAATTTCATTGACTGTTTTAAAATGCGTCATATCTGTTAAAAAGATTGTTGTTTTCACAATATTTTCTTTTGTCATTCCCGATGCTACAAGAATCGCCTTTATGTTGTGTAATGCTTGTTTTGTTTGGGATTGTATTGTACTTTCAAGACCCATCGTTTTTGGATTTATCCCTAATTGACCTGAGATATAAAGGGTTTCTCCAACTAAATAAGAATGGGAATAGGGGCCCACTGCCTCAGGAGCTTTATCTGAATTGATTGCTTTTTTTATCATTTTGATCTCCTTCTTGATTTTATCTTATTTTATCCTAACACAATGCCTTGGTTTTTTCAAGGAATCTTAATGAAAGTAATCATTTGTTCCCGCGTGTTTTTGATTATAGAACGATCTTATGGGAAAACACTCTTTCTCTTTTTCTTTATTTGATCCCACTTAAATCGCGTTAAATTAAAAGAAATCACAAAAAAAGCTAATGTATTAAACATTAGCTTCAGACTGTAGACAACTATAACATAGTACCAACAATTGTTACATCATGGTGTGTACCCCAAGGCGAACAGGCGGTAACCTGTACGAATTGCCAGCTACTCAACAGATTAACAATTAGTCGGGACGGGATGTTTGTCAACAAAGGTATATGTAGTACCAACAATTGTTACATCATGGTGTATGCCCCAAGGCAAACAGGCTGCAGCCTGTACAAATTGCCAGCACTCAACAGATTAACAATTAGTCGGGACGGCTATATTACTGATTGATTGCATATTTTTCAATCGCATGCGCAACCCCATCTTCTGTATAAGACAGTGTTGTTTTATTTGCTAACCGTTTCAGTTCATTTGTTGAATTTCCCATTGCAACACCAACTCCAGCATATTCAATCATCCGTCGATCATTGTCACTATCTCCAATTGCCATGACATTTTTGGGGTTATAATCCAAAATCTTACAAATCTGTTTTAAACCTTCACCTTTATTAACTGAATGATGACTAATTTCAATCGTATTATTCAACGGTTGAGTTAATGTAACCCCTTTTATTTGTGAAAATTTTTGCCAAAGCACACGATAATCATTATCGCTCAACATAAAAACATTCACTTTTTCAATATCTGACAACCGTTCTAATGTAAATTCAAGAATATTATCCACATGGTCTGAATTATTTTTAATAACTTCAATTAATGCTTGTGGAAATTTTTCATTCGGTTCATAGGTATCAAAATAACCATGTTCTGAATATGATTTTCCTTTATAATAAACCTCAGCAAAAAAATTGCGTCGTTTAACAATATGCATTATTTTCTTTAGGTTTCCTGCACCAATGGTAGTATTACTAATTATTTCACTGGTATCTAAATTTGTAACCGTCGCGCCATTTGAAGTAACTGCATAGTGAATCCCTGATATTTCAGTAATCGCTTTTGGCAATTGACTTAGGATTCTCCCTGTTGATGGTACAACATGAATTCCCATCGCAATCGCATCTTTGATCGCTTTTTCTGTTCTCAAGGTAATTGTTTCATGATCTTCTCTTAGTGTTGTCCCATCCATATCTAATGCAATGAGTTTTATTTGTGAATTTTTTTTAATGGTTCTTTTCATAGTTCTCCCTAATTCTTTTTATTCATATGCAATCTATCTTATCACACTAAAAAAAAAATTGCACTAACTATGTCAGTACAAATAAAATCTTAAGTTTTCATATTTTTTAATTAGTCTCTTATTTTCTCTCGCTTTATTATTTCTACTGGTCTATTTGAAAACCATAAAATTTCGTGTGAAATCCGTTGCAATTCTTCTAAATTATGACTTACAAAAACAACTGTTCGTTGATCTTTTTTCCAGATTTCTAAAAAATCATCCATTAATTTATTTTTCAAGTCACAATCCAAACTACTAAAGGGTTCGTCCATTAATAATAATTCTGCTGGATATAAAAATGCCCGTGCAATTGAAACGCGTTGTTTCATTCCACCACTTAGTTCGTCGGGATACAAATCCCCTGAATTTTCTAAACCCACTAACTTCAGCATTTTTTCGAGTAATTTTTCACTCTTGCCACTTTTTCGAGTGGCCGATTCATGTATCACAAAACGCAGATTTTCTTTTACGGTTCGCCATGGTAATAAACGTGGTTCTTGAAAGATATAGGATATTGCCTTAAAGTTAATTCCTGAAATTTCTCCTTGATTTGGTTTTTCCAAACCACTACATAAATTTAAAAGAGTTGTTTTCCCAGAACCTGATGGTCCTAATATTCCAATAATTTTATTTTTCGGAATCGATAATGTAAAATCTTTGTAAATCACTTCATTGCCATAAGCCTTGGTTATATTTTTTATGGTAATTGGCATTGATCCATCCCTCCATTTTTTGTTCGTTTAATTAAGGATAAGGTTAATTTTTCGATCATAAAACTACACAAAACAATTACCAATGTCCATGAGAATAAAAGGTCCGTTTCTAAATAAATTTTAGTATAATAGAGGTTCATTCCCACTGATGGTAATGCATTGGCTAAAACTTCTGCTGTTACCGTTACTTTCCACCCTAAACCAATGGAATTTGTTAACGCGGAAACGCCGTACGGTTTTATTGACGGTAAATAAATATCTCTAATTTTTTTAGATGATGAGACATTATATAACTTGGCCATATCCAACAATTTTGGATCCGTTGATCGTACACCTTGAACAACATTTATCCATGTTACTGGAAAGCAAATTAAAAAAGTGACAATTATTGGAACCATCGTTGATGCAACCCATAGATTTATTAAAATAATAACGGATACAACTGGCAATGATTTTATTGTTGTAACAAAAGGATTCATGATTTCATAAAAAAGCTCATTCAATCCACCGAGCAAACCAAAAATCATCCCTAAAACAACGGATAAAAAAACACCACTAAATACCCGAAAGAGTGTAATTCCAATACTCACAAAAAAATCAACGCTCCCTGCTAAAACAAAGATACCTTTTACTGTTTTTATTGGTGAAGGCAGCACCAGTGGGCTATTCACCCACTGCGCTATTATCCCCCATAAGATTATCCAAAATAAAATAATCCCTGTTTTGATGATTGTTTTTTTTTGTCTATTATTTCCCAAAGTTATAGAAATCATCACTTGGAACGGCTCCTCCAACAGATTTTGGTTCAAATCCTGCTAAAATTGTATAATATCCTTCAAGGGATGTTTTTGCATCGGCTGGTGCAATATACACAATATTACAATTTGGAATGGCTTTTTCAGCTATCGCTGCATCCCCCATAATCCCAGCTTCAACAATATTTTTTCCGCCTTCAGTAGGATTATCATTGACAGCTTTTACAGATTTTTCATAGGCTGTAATAAATGCTTGTGCGACATCTGGGTTTGCATCTGCCCATTCCTTATTCACAACAATACATCCCATTTGTAATTCTGCACCATCATTTGCATCTGCCCAAGCTTTATTCATATCAACACCGATTTGAAGCTTTGGATTTTTAGTTATGACCGTTGTTACAAAAGGTTCTGGAAGCATTGCTATTGTTGAAGTTCCTGATACCATTGCTGTTGCAACTTCACTGTGATCAGCACGATAATCAATCGTTACATCAACACCTGGTTTTAAACCATTGGCTTCTAATAAATAATTAAGTACATATTCTGGTGTTGCACCTTGCCCACTTGCTACAATGGTTTTTCCTTTTAAATCAGCCATTGTTGTAATCCCTTCGGCTTCATCTGAAACAATATTAAGAACGCCTAGGGTATTGATTCCTCCCAATATAATTTTACCTTCTGTTTTATTGTATAAAACAGCTGCCATATTTGTTGGAAGCGCGGCAATTTGATAATCACCATTAATTAACCCTGCTGACACTTGGGTTGGTGCTGTTATCACTGAAAATTCTGTTGTAACATTTTCTCCTAAATCAACACCATCAACAATCATTTCTGCCATACCCATTCCTGTAGGACCTGCTAATGTTGCAACATTAACCGTTTGTGGTTCTGCTGGGGTTGATTGACATCCTGTAAATCCAAGGGTTAGGATCATTAAAATTCCGAGTGTAACCATCCATCGTTTAGTTCTCATTTTTTTCTTCTTCCTTTTCTTTAAATTCTTTTTTGAAACAACTAATTTTGAATGTACGTCTCTTAATTTACCTAATTGTCCATTTAAAGAATTAATCTCATTCATATCTCCACATAGAGTAATGCAAATAACTGACATCCCCTTATCTGTTAAGGGTAATCCCATCCGCCCGATAACCATGGATTGATAGTTCATAATAATGCTATTAAATTCTTCTTGCACCTGTTTTGGATTTTCTAAAATTGCGGTCAGAACCGCTACGCGTATAATGATTCTCACCTCTTCTCCTGTTACAAAAAAACTTCCTGTTTATTTAACAGGAAGTCAAACTGTAGACAAAGATGTAAAGTAGTACCGACAATTGTTACATCATGGTGTGTGCCTACGGCAACAGTAACATGGCGTTAGCCTGTACGAATTGCCAGCACACAACAGATTAACAATTAGTCGGGACGGTGTTTGTCACCAAACTGACTTCCTGTTTATTCAACAGGAAGTTATAATACAACATATAGCCTGATTTCTCAGGTATTTATTTTGTCGTTCATTCCTTCCAAATCAGAATATCTTTTCTGTTAGGTAAACGGTGTCACACATTCAATTAATTTATTTTAACATATTTTTATGTTAATTTCTAGCCAAACAAGGTGTAAAAATTAGTTTATTATTCTACCGATTTTAAAGATTCAACCATACTGATTCGTTTTATCATCGGTGTCATAATGATATTCACTAAAAATGTAAAACCCATTGTAAATAAAACAGAATACAAATAACTTGTCCACTGAATCCCTCGTCCAAACATCACAATATCGGTTTCTATGGTTAAAATAATATACCCATTTAATATGACTCCCAATCCTAAACCAACAATGATTCCAATCGCTGAGAGGACAAGATTTTCTCTAAATATATATTTATACACTTCCATATCATAAAATCCTAAAACTCGTATTGTGGCAATTTCTCGGACTCTTTCTGAAATATTGATATTTGTTAAATTATATAATACCACCACAGCTAATGCTCCTGCTGCTAAAATCATAACTAATACGACAATATTCAAACTACTTAAACTATCATTTGTACTCGAAACAATATCTCCTACAAAATTAATTGCGACAACACCTGAGTCTTCAAGCCAATCTTTTGCCACTTCTTTTTCATTCTCTTTTGATGTGTCTGGCATATTCACATACGCAAGATTAACCTTTAATTTATGTCCAAAGACATCTTCATATGTTTCTGGTGATAAGTAAAGATAATTCTGCAAATAATTTTCTGTTATTGCGCCAAGGGTGACGACTTTTTCTAAATCGTCATTGGTTATTTTTAACTGATCCCCTACTTTTAAATTGAGATCTTTGGCTATCATTTCTGAAATAACTACCTTTGCTTGATCTAAATCAATAAATTCTTGTGTTTTTCGATCGTGTAAATAAACAAAATTTTCAATACTCTTTGATGATTCTGGAACAAATAAAAAAGCTTCTTTTTCGGTATCATTTCCTACCTTTTCAATCTTCATCGTTGTCTGATAAACAAGCATATTCTCACTAAAACGATTCTCTTCATTTAATTTGAGTTTTATATCCGATTTTTCTTCTAATGTTCCGTCGGTCTTAAAGGCAATCATCCCATCATAGACCGATATATTTTCAAATTGTTGTGGAATAATTGAAAAAATCGCATCTTGCAAACCAAAACCTGCTAATATTAAGGCTGTACACCCTGCAATCCCAATAACAGTCATAAAAAATCGTCCTTTGTATCGCATTAGATTTCGCGCTGTTACTTTTTCAATAAACCCTAAATTTTTCCAGATTAATGGAATACGTTCTAAAAAAATACGTTTCCCAATTTTTGGTGCTTTGGGCCGCATTAATTCTGAAGGATGTGCTCTTAATTCAATATAACTAACAGCAATCGCAGCTGTTATGGTACATAACACGGCGATAATACAACTTATAAGAATCGGAACCCATGGTATTGCAATGGATAAACTTGGCATTTGATATAACAAACTATACGCCCCTACAATAAGATAGGGTAGGGTATTAATCCCTAGTATTAATCCAATCCCTGATCCAATAATTGCTGCTAAAAATGCATAAATAAAATATTTAGAAGCAATTTGATAAGATTTATACCCTAGGGCTTTGAGTGTTCCAATTTGAGTTCGCTGTTCTTCTACCATCCGTGTCATCGTCGTAAATGATACTAATGCTGCAACTAATAAAAAAAACATTGGAAAAACATCAGACATATTATCAATGCGTTTGGCATCTTCTCCGTAACTGGTATATCCTGGATTATCATCTCGATTAAAAATATACCATTTTCCAAACTCTATATCGTCTACTTTTGCTTTTGCATCTTGAAGTTTAATTGTGCCATCATTAATCTTCTCTTGCCCATTGATACGTTCTTCTTCTAATGTTCTCTGACCTTGTTGATAATCGATCCATCCTTGATCCAATTCATTTTTTGATGCATCTAGGAGTTCTTGCCCCTCTATTTTTCCTACTTCGAAGGCTGCAATTCCATTTGCAAGCACCACTTTTTGTTGATTTAATTCAGCCCATCCCGCATCTAATTGGGCTTGTCCTTGGATACGTGCCTGCTCTAACGCCGCTTCTCCAGCAACTAATGCATCTTGGGCTTGAACTAATTGGGTTTGTAAAGCTTGTAATTGGGCTTGAAATTCGTAAATTGCCGCAATATTCGTTTGAATCTCTAATAATTGAGCCTCGGCTATTTCTAATGCCAAGGTAGCTGCTGTAATTTGTGGTTGCAAATCTGCTAATTGGGCTTCGAGTGCTGCTAATTTCGCTGGATAATCCGGATCACTTGGATCCAGCGCTACAATCTCATCCTTAATCTCTTGTTCCTGGACAAGGAGTAAATCTAAAACATCCTGCGTAAGATCTACCTGAATTTGTGCGGCTTCTTCTTGAAGTAATAAGTCCGGAAGTTGACCTGACGGATCATGGGCTTCCATTTGTGCAATCGCATCTTCTAATTGCATTATCCCTTGTCGCGCACTCTCTAATTGGACCTCTCCGTCGGCTAACTCTTGGGCTAACGTGATTTCCCCTTGTTTTAATTCAGCTTCTCCTTGATTAATTAATGCTCGCGCCTGATCCAACTCGGCTTGGGTTTGAGTGATAGTATTGTCATACTCAACTACTCCCGCATTGTACTCAATTTCTCCCGAAACCAGTTGAACTTTTGCGTCCGCTAAACTTGTTTCTCCACTGGCAATCCCTTCAAAAAACAAGCGCTTTGCATCCTCTAATTCTGTTTTTCCTTTATCTAATTCTTCTTGGGCTTTGTTCATAATATCAGTATGATTTACTTCTAGTCGTTCTATTCCCAACTTATCCATTTTTGTTTCAAGGGATTCAATTTCTTTCCAATAGTCCGATGTGAAACACGATACTCCTTGTGCCGAAGCATCTGAGAGCAGATATACTTCTGAAAAACGTTCTAAGGTAAAAGCAGATTCTGGTACAAAACCATAATAAGACACACTTCCTGAACCCACCGTTGTATTTCCTCTCTCAATTGAGACATATTGAGGGGATCTTACAAACCCAACGATCATAAATTCATTGTGTCTTACTGTATCCGTCAACGATTTATCACCGACTTCGTCTGATAATTTAATGGTATCCCCTAATTTATAGATATCTCCAAGATCCACAACGGTTTCTTCATCATTGGGTTTTTCAAACAAAATTTCATTCTCATTTTCTGGCAAGCGTCCTTCTAAAAGAACTGGCTGATTTAATCCATCTTTAGGTGGTAACGAGATCAATTTTAATACTGCACGATTATCCCCATTTTCGAGAATCACATCCCCTGAATAAGCAGGCATGACGGTATTAACACCTGGAGTCTTCTCAATTTCTTTGATATCATTATCTTGAAAGCCATAGGTCGAAACCAAACGAATATCCATAAGACTCTGTTCCTGATAATATAAATTTGCGGTATGTTCCATACTCGGACCGGTCGATTTTATTCCCGAGTAAAAACAAATTCCTAAAGCAATAATTGCTAAAATTGATATGAATCGCGTCATTGACCCTTTGATCTCTCTTATGGTATCTTTTTGTAATGCTTTCATAATTCTCCAACTCCGTATCCTCATTAAAATAAACAAACAACTCTAGTCCATTCTAATCATTTATTTTCTTATCTATTTGTGCATAACACAATCATAGCACAGTGAAATAAAACAATCGTTCATCTTTTTATTTTTTTCAATTGTTTTTTTGTCACAATTTATTTTTTTGCTCATGCATACGTCAATCATACAACACTAATTTTTTTCTTTTAGTGTATCATACTTTATTTAAAACAATATTTTCTTTCATGCGAATAAATACAATAATTTTCTCTTTTACTGGGATTTGAGTTAATGAAAAAAGCGCCTCTTCATATAAATTGAGTTGAACCGCATACTGTTTAATCAGTGCATCTCTTTGATTTTTATTTTTGTAAAAATCTGTTTTATAATCTATTAATACCCATTGTTTCTCTTCTATAAAAGCTGAATCAATAATTCCTTGTACCATAATCATTTGAGTTGCATTTTTCCATTCTGGCTTAATCCTTTGGGGATCATATCCATAATTAAATGGCATTTCTCGCATGATTTTTTGTGAACTTAACAACCGTTGTCCTAACGATGATCCAAAAAAATCACCTATTTTTGATAATTCAATCGTTTGAGCTAAACCTTCTAAAAGATAGTCATCACGCATTAATCGCTCTAATTCTTTTTTTAAATATCCCTTTAAAAATTCATTAAAACCAGCATTCCCATTGGCTTTTAGTTGCTTTTGCATTGGATCAAAATCCACCGTTTCCATGAATAGATGAAGCGCTGAGCCTTTTTGAGTTGCCGAAAAATCATGAGCTTTTTCTTTTAAAAACCCAGGCCCATCAAAACGACTTTGAATCGTCGCCATTTGCATTTCACTTGTCGTCTTATTATCGTGACTTTGAATTTTTTTAATATCGGTAACACTCATTTTATTGGGAATTTGGTCGTCTTCTGATCGGCAATAATCACACGCTAATCGACTAAAAATCGCTTTTCTTTTCTCGTCATTATGGTCATTCTTGATCTGCTTATTTAGCTCGTCATTACTTTCTTTTTTTATTTCCTGGATTTTCTTTTTTTCATTATTATTTAGATCTTGTGTTTCTTGATCAAACTCATTTTTCATATCATGACGAACTATTTTAAAAGAATCAAAGGATTCAATTGCTTTTAATTCACTTCGCCCTTTTCCACCAATTGCCCCTTGCATAATCCAATCAAGGGATCCTTTTGCTTTTAACAAACGATAATCATTACTATCTTCTAGCCACTGTTTAATGCGCTGTTCTAGTTTATTGACTGTTCCAACAATAACTAATTTTTCTTCTGCTCGGGTCATTGCAACGTATAATAACCGCATTTCTTCTGATAGCATTTCACGATTATTTTGGTATTTACAAACTTCTTTTGAGAGGGAGCTTCGCTTATAGCGTTTCTCAAGATTAACATAATCGGGACAAATTCCTAGGTCTTTATGAAATAAAATTTGATCATAATTCCCCCGTTTATTAAACTGCTTCCCGGTACTTGTTAAAAACACAATCGGAAATTCAAGACCCTTACTTTTATGAATCGTCATAATTCTTACAACAGAATCTCCACTACTTAATACCCCTGGTGGGGAAATATCTTCTTTGTGTTTTTTCATGTTTTCAATAAAACGAATATATTGAAACAATCCTCTAAGGGTTGACTTTTTATAATCTCCCGCACGTTTTAACAACATTCTCAAATTACACTGGCGTTGTTCTCCCCCTGGTAATGCCCCGACAAAAGAATAATAGCCGCTTTCCATGTATACTTTCCATAAAAAATCTTCAATTGGCATAATTTTCGAATCATCTTGCCATCTGATAATTTTATTATAAAAAGCATTTATTTTTTTAGACAATAGATCTTCTTTCTCATATCTATAGGATTCAACTCCTTGATAATAAAAACCTTCTGGATACTCAATTCTGATCCCTGTACAATCGGTTGTTGTAAAACCACCGATTGGCGAGGTCATAATGCTTAATAAGGGCAAATCTTGATGTTGATTATCAATTAAATTAAGTAAATTAATAATAATGCTTATTTCTAAAGATTCATAATAATTATATCCCCCCTCAAAATAGGCTGGTATTCCTAAGTCATTAAAAACTTTTTGATACACGTCGCCACTATCTTGAACACTTCGCATTAAAATACCAAAATCATTATACTCAATCAGGCGTTCTTGATT
>LGVF01677289.1_pt2 | contig 34497 bp, 32 predicted proteins | sample 469901 | NCBI WGS metagenome assembly LGVF01 (sample SAMN03893561, study PRJNA290197) | marine sediment metagenome | material: sediment; isolation source: combined push core samples #3730, #5133, and #5579 collected at Hydrate Ridge | place: Pacific Ocean: Hydrate Ridge
TAACTGACATCTTCACCCGCATACCGTGCTGAGAATATTCCCGGTTCTCCATTTAAACAATCAACAGATAAACCTGAATCATCCCCCATCAAAATAATGTCTTTACCTTTTACATAGGGTTTTAATGCGTGTACTTTTATTAATGCATTCTCTTCAAATGTTAAACCATCTTCAATGATTTCAATCTCAATTCCAAAATCTTTCATCGTCACAACATCAAAATCATTGTCCAGCAATGCCTTAATTTCTTTTGCTTTATCTTGGTTCCCTGTCGCCAATAAAATTGTTTTCATTTCACTACACTCCTATTTTAACAACGTTTCTTTTTGAAAGTCAATTATTTTTTTAATACTCTCTTCTCCAAGGGCTAATAATTGTTGAAATTCCTCTTTAGTAAAGGGACGTTCTTCTCCCGTACCTTGTATTTCAATAATTTCTCCCTTTTCCGTCATCACCATATTCATATCTACTTCTGCGTTAGAATCTTCCTCGTAGCAAAGATCTACAATAATATTTCCCTTATGAATTCCAACACTCGTTGCTGCAACAAAATTAGTAATAGGATTCTCTTTTATTGTTCCCTTTTCCATTAAACTTGTTAATGCATCCTGAAGCGCAATAAATGCCCCTGTAATTGACGCTGTACGCGTTCCACCATCTGCTTGAATCACATCACAATCAATCCATATTGTGCGCTCACCGAGTTTTTTTAAATCAATCACTGATCGCAGACTTCTTCCAATTAAACGTTGAATTTCCATCGTTCGGCCATCCACTTTTCCACGATTACGATCTCTGCTTTTTCGTGTATTTGTTGACCCAGGAAGCATTTCATATTCTGCTGTAATCCATCCCTTTTTTTGTCCTTTTAAAAAACGCGGTACTTTTTCTTCAACCATTGCGGTACAAATAACCTTGGTATTTCCAACTTCTATTAATACCGATCCCTGAGCATGTTTAATAAAGTGACGCGTTACCTTCATTGGGCGTAATTCATCTACTTTTCGTTCATCTATCCGTTGATAATCTGTCTTCAATTCTTTTTCATTTTCCATAGTAGTTCTCTTTTCTTTCTCAATCTAAATTCATTGTTCATTTTCAACACTTTATTAAACGACAACTTTTATTTTTATACAACCTCAAATTATCTATCATATTTCAATAAATCGTTGTCGTTTATTCATTCGTTTTTTTATTCTAATTGTTTTTGAACAATTTTTTGAATAATTTCATTTGCTACCTGTGGATTTGCTTTTCCTTTTGTCGCTTTCATTACCTGACCCGTTAAGAATCCATAGGCTTTTTTATTCCCCGCCCGAATATCTTCAATCGATTTTGGATAATCTAAGACTATTTTTTCAATAATTGTTTCAAGTTCTCCAGTATCACTCATTTGAACTAAGCCTTTTTCTTCAACAATTTCACCAGGGTTTTTTCCAGTATTAAACATTTCTTTTAATACTTCTTTTCCACTGTTTCCATTAATTGTACCTACTTTTATCAATTTTAATAACTCAACTAATTGAAGTGGCGTAATTGAAATATCTTCCATGGTTATTTCTTTTTCTTTTAATAATGGTGGAATCTCAACCATTAACCAATTTGAAATTTGTTTCGGTTCATTATAAATCCCGACAGCCGCTTCAAAGAATTTAGCAATAACCCCTGTTGAGGTTAATACCCCTGCATCATACTCTGGAAGCTTATATTCATCAATATAGCGTTGTTTTTTTGCTTCTGGAAGTTCTGGTAACCCTGCTTTTATTTTCGCAATGTAATCGTCTCCGATTACAATTGGCACTAAATCTGGTTCTGGAAAATAGCGATAATCATGGGCTTCCTCCTTACTTCTAAGTGATGAAGAAACACCTTTTGTATCATCCCATTTCCTGGTTTCTTGAATAATACGATGGCCCTTTTTTATTTCAATGATTTGACGTTTGCTTTCATACTGAACCGCACGAATTAATGCTCGGAACGAATTTAGATTTTTCATTTCTGTACGAGTCCCCAAAACGTCTGATCCTTTTTCTCTCATGGATAAATTCACATCAAAACGCATTGAACCTTCTTGCATTTTACAATCTGAAACCCCCGTATATTCTAAGATGTTTCGAACCTTTTCACCAAAAGCACGTGCTTCTTCTGCACTTCGCATATCAGGTTCTGAAACAATTTCTACTAACGGAACACCACAACGATTGATATCAACTAATGTTCCATCGGCTGATTCATGCAATAATTTACCCGCATCTTCTTCAATATGAATCCGAGTAATCCCAATATCTTTTTTTACACCACCAACCTCAATTTCTAAGGCTCCACCGGTACAAATTGGAAGATCAAATTGTGATGTCTGATATGCTTTTGGTAAATCTGGATAAAAATAATTTTTACGATCCATTTTACTAAAATGAGCAATCTCGCAATTTAATGCTAATCCTGCCCGTGTTGCATATTCAACTACCTTTTCATTTAGCACAGGAAGAACTCCTGGCATTCCTAAACAAACAGGACAGGTATGCGTATTTTCTTCTTGACCAAAGGTTGTTGGACACGAACAAAATATTTTAGTTTTTGTCCCTAACTCCACATGGATTTCCATTCCAATAACAATTTCATATTCCATGATTTAAACCTCTTTTCCTAAGGGTGCTTTTATATTCTTAATTTGTGTTTCATTTTCAAATGCATACGCTGCTTTTAATAAGGTTTCTTCACTTAATACTGGACCCAGCAATTGCATCCCAATTGGCATTCCAGTTTGATCAAGCCCGCAAGGTATTGAGATTCCAGGAGTTCCTGCAATATTAACTGGTACCGTATAAATATCGGTTAAATACATTTCCAATGGATTATTTGTTTTTTCGCCAATTCCAAAAGCTGTTGTTGGTGCAGTTGGGGTTAATAATACATCACAACCATTAAATACTTGATCAAAATCTTCTTTAATTAAGGTTCTTACTTGCATCGCTTTTTTATAATAGGCATCATAATATCCTGAACTTAAGGCATAGGTTCCAAGCATAATACGACGTTTTACTTCATCTCCAAAACCTTGACTTCGTGTTTTTTTATAAAGATCTACTAATCCTTCATACTCTTCCGCTCGAAAACCATACCGAATTCCATCATAACGAGCAAGATTTGAACTAGCTTCTGCCGAGGAAATCATATAATAAGCTGCTAAAGCATAATCTAGATTTTGAAAATTAACATCAACAATTTCTGCCCCTAGGTTTTTATAGACTTGAATCGCATCTTCTAAGCTTTTTCGAACTTCTGGTTGGAGTCCTTCTCCAAAAAAGGCTTGGGATATCCCAATTTTCATCCCTTTTACACCGTCTTTTAGGTTCTTTGTATAATCAATTTTAGAAATTTTTAATGATGTGGTATCTTTTTCGTCATGACCGATAATCCCATTTAATATGAGAGCACAATCCTCTACATCTTTTGTAAATGGACCAATCTGATCTAAAGACGATGCAAAGGCTACTAACCCATATCGAGATACTAAACCATAGGTTGGTTTTAGTCCAACAACCCCACAAAATGAAGCTGGTTGGCGAATCGATCCTCCCGTATCAGACCCTAATGTGAAAAATGCCGTATCTGCTGCAACTGCAACCGCTGATCCACCACTGGATCCTCCCGGTACTTTATTTAAATCCCAAGGGTTTCGCGTAATTTTATAGGCAGAATTTTCTGTTGATGATCCCATTGCAAATTCATCTAAATTTGTTTTCCCTAATAAAATTCCACCGTCTTTGATTAAACAATCATAAACATGGGCATTATAGGGGGGAATAAAATTATAAAGCATTTTTGATGCACAGGTTGTTAATATCCCCTTCGTACATAAATTATCTTTTAGGGCATAAGGAATTCCCTCTAAAGGACTTATCTGTTGACGTTTTTCTAATTGTTCATCCACCGCACTTGCTGCTAACAATGCTTCATCTGGTTGGATTCTCAAATATGCATCGGTGGATTTTTCAACCATGTTAATGCGATTAATCACCGCTTGAGTTACCTCTGAGACCTTAACCTCTTTCTTTTCGAGGAGGCTATTAATTTCGTGTATTGTTTTTTGACTTAATTCCATTTCTTCCTCCTATTCCATAACCCGGGGAACTTTAAAGCATCCGGCTTCACTCTCTGGAGCATTTGCTAATGCTTCTTCATTGGTTAAACATGGTTTTACGATATCTTTTCTAAATACGTTTTCTACTTTCAAAACATGTTCTGTCGCTTTTACCTCGGTTGTATCCAACGAACTCAAGGTTTGAGCGTAATCTAGAACAGCTCCTAATTGATCTACTAATGCGCTTACCTCATTTTCTGAAAATTCTAAACGAGCAAGATTTGCTACATAGGTTACATCGTCTTGTGTTAAACTCATATTATTTATCCTTTCTCTATTATCGTCAGTTTTTAAAATCATCCTTCATTATAAATCAAAATCCCCTTTGGTGACAAGGGCTAAAAATTGACTTTCATTAATTATTGGAATACCTAGGCTTTGTGCCTTCACCTGTTTTGACCCAGATTTCTCACCCGATAAGAGATAGTTTGTTTTTTTACTGACACTGCCTGATACTTTTCCGCCATGATCTTCAATCAGTTTTTCTGCATCTTTACGCCCTAAATTGGGAAGCGTTCCTGTTAATACAAAAACTTTTTCGTGTAAAGAATTGGTAAGATTCGTTGATTCTTGAATCATGTTTATTTTCTTTTCTTTTAACCCTTGAATGATTTCCATATTCGAGGGTGTCTTGAAAAAATCAATGATTTCATTAGCCATTTTTTCTCCAACATCAAAAATTTCAACTAACTCCTCTTCTTTCGCATTGCAAAGAGCATCCATTGACCCAAAATGTTTTGCTAATACCTTGGCTCCTTTTGCACCTACCAAAGGAATTCCCAGCCCAAAGATAACCCGTGATAAGGGTTGTTCCTTTGATTCTTCAATTGCCAATAAAAGTTTTTTTACGGATTTTTCCCCTAGTTTTTCTAAGTTAATTAAGGACTCTTTTTTTTCATTTAGGCTATAAATATCTAAGGAATTTTTAATTAAATTTTCATCCATAATTAATTTTAAAACCCCCGGTCCAAGGCCTTCAATATTCATTGCATTTCTTGAAGTAAAGTGAACTAATTTTTGAAACACTTGAGCTGGGCACGCCATATTCAAACATTTTGTTACCGCTTCTCCAGAAATTCGAAAAGTTGGTTCTCCACAAACTGGACAAGTTTTTGGCATCACAAAAATCGTTTCATTTCCTGTGCGTTTTTCAACCATAACATGATCCACTTCTGGAATAACATCCCCTGCTTTTTGAATCACAACCTGATCCCCAATACGAATATCCTTATCTCGAATATTATCTTCATTGTGTAAGGTTGCCCGAGCAATAATCGACCCTGCTAAAGAAACAGGTTCAAGTTCTGCAACAGGCGTTAATGCCCCTGTTCTTCCCACTTGAATGCGAATATCATTTAATATCGTAACTGCCTGATCTGGCGGAAATTTATAGGCAATCGCCCATCTCGGACTTTTGGTAGTGTTTCCTAATTCTTCTCGTTGCGCTAAACCATCAACTTTAATCACTAAACCATCAATTTCATAAGGCAGCTCTTGTCGTTTGCTTACCATTTCTGAACAATACCCAATAATATCCTCAATCTGAGAAAATCGTTTGGTTTTACTCACTTTAAATCCTAATTTTTCTAAATATTCCAAAGATTTTATATGGGTTCTTAAGGAATGCTGACTGATTGCTTCAAGATTAAAAACAAAGATATCCAATGGTCGTGCAGCTGCTAATTTAGGATCCAATTGTCGAATTGCTCCTGCTGCTGCATTGCGGGGATTTGCAAATTCATTGTCTCCATTTAATCGACGCTGTTCATTTAACTGATTAAAATCAGCTTTCCCAATAAAAACTTCTCCTCGTACTTCAAGATCTACCGCTTCATTTAATCGTAGTGGAATTGTCCGAATTGTTTTAAGATTTCCAATAACGTTTTCTCCAACTTCGCCATCACCACGGGTTGCCCCTTGAATCAATAACCCCTGTTCATAATTTAATACCACGGTTAATCCATCAAATTTATACTCCACAACATAGCTTACATCTTGAATTATTTGACGCACACGATGATCAAAATCTCTTAAATCTCCAGGATTAAATGCATTACTTAAACTTAACTTTGGTTGCGTATAAGTTACTTTTTTAAACCCTTCCGCCGGTTGTCCACCAATACGTTGACTAGGTGAATCGGGTGTTATTAATTCAGGATGCACCTTTTCCATTTCAATTAAACTTTTTAATAATTGGTCATAGTTGTAGTCACTTATTTTAGGAGAATCGTCATCATAATAAGCCTGATCATGCTTGCGTATTTCTTTTTTTAATTGATTTATTTTAGTCAACATCGATAATTTTTCCCATTCTTTTAATCACATTTAAGCTTTCTTTACAAAAGCAGGGTCCATTTTTTTTATCCCTACTCCAGGAAACGCTACAGAAATTATATTACTTTTAACCTCAACTACGGTCCCTATTCCAAATTTTTTATGCTGAACCTTATCCGTTAATCCAAAGGTATTCTCTGAATTATTAATAACATTGGCTGAATCTCTTCGAATGGCAACTTTTGATTCAATCACTCGCTCAGAAAAGGTTTTTTTCTTTTTTAATTCTAAATTATCAATCTCTGGTTTTCGTTCATAACGCAATTTATTTTCAAGACATACTTCTTCTGGAATTTCTTTTAAAAATCGTGACGGCGATTGAAGTTGACGTCGTCCATACATCGTTCGTTCCGCTGCCCACGAAATATAAAGTCTCTTCATTGCTCGTGTAATTCCAACATAACAAATGCGACGTTCTTCTTCAATATCCTCCGGTGAATTCATTGCGCGACCATGTGGAAATATGCCTTCTTCTAATCCTGGTAAAAAAACGGTTGGGAATTCTAACCCCTTTGCATTATGCAAAGTCATTAATAACACTCTTCCCTCATCGCCATCGTATTTATCTGTTTCCGAAGACAGTGCAACGGTTTCTAAAAAAGCACTTAAGCTTTGATCATCGCTATTTTTCTCAAAATCCGCTGCAGAAGATGCTAATTCTCTAAGATTTTCTAATCGACTTTCGCCTTTGTCCATTTTACCCATTTCTAACATTTCTGAATAACCAGATTTTTCAATAATTGCAATAATGAGTTCACTTAAGGTCTTCTCTTCTTTGATTTCTGAAAATCCATGCATTAAATGACTAAACGCCTGAACCTTATTGCTAACACTCGGACTTAATTCTGGAATATCATTCACCTTATGAAACGCCTCCATTAAGCTATAGCTTTTAAAATCTGCATATTGGCCAATTTTTTCAATCGTTGCCGCACCAATACCACGTTTCGGTACATTAACAATACGCAAAAATCCCATATTATCTTTGGGATTACTCAAAACATTAAGATATGCAATAATATCTTTGATCTCTACTCTTGAATAAAAGCCTGTTCCTCCAATAAGTTGAAAAGGTACTCCCTCACGCATAAAAGCTTCTTCAAATAAACGCGACTGAGCATTCGTTCGATACAAAATTGCATAATCGCCATAATTCCCTTTTCCTTGGGCAACGGAATCTTTTATTTCATTAACAATATATCGGGATTCATCATATCCTTGATTAAAAGAGGATATGATTATTTTTTCTTCATCTTTATTTTGAGTCCACAATGCTTTATCTTTTCGTCCAGTATTCCTCGAAATAACAGCATTTGCACCATCTAAAATCATTTTAGTTGATCGATAATTTTCTTCTAATTTTATTACTTTTGCATTTTTATAATCTTTTTCAAAATCTAAAATATTATTAATATCCGCTCCACGCCATCCATAAATACTTTGATCATCATCGCCACAAACACATAGATTTTTATTTTTCGCAGCTAATAAATTAATCAATTCATATTGGCTATGATTGGTATCTTGATATTCATCAACTAAAATATATTTAAATCTATTTTGATATTGTTCTAATATTTCTGGAAAACCTTTAAATAAAACTAATGTATTATAAATAAGATCATCATAATCCATCGCATTATTTGATTTCAAATTCCCCTGATACTCTTTATAGTATTCGCTAACTTTTTCCTTCCTAAAATCTCCCATATGCTCTTTTGCATAGGCATTTGGACTAATAAAATTATTTTTAGCCTCTGATATCTCTCCACTTATATATTGAAACGTATAATATTTATCATTTAACTCTAATTTTTTAACTAAACGTTTATATAATTTTTTTTGATCATCTGTATCATAAATAACAAAATGAGAATCATACCCTAACCATTGGCTATGAACACGCATAATCCGTGCACACATTGAATGAAAGGTCGACATCCAAATTCGATTGCTATCCTCAATATTCATTTTTGCAATACGTTCTCGCATTTCACCAGCGGCCTTATTCGTAAATGTAATTGCTAAAATTTGAGATGGCCAGGCTTTGCCTGTTTCAATAATATGAGCAATTCGATGAATAATGGTTCGCGTTTTTCCTGATCCTGCCCCTGCTAAAATAAGTAATGGTCCTTGGATTGTTTCTGCTGCTTCTCTTTGTTGCTTGTTTAATCCGTCTAATAAATTCATGTATCCTCCTGATTGCTTGTTTCTCTTTTAGTATAAAATCTTACCATAATAAATACTTTTCAATACTTTTTCCATCACTTCTTTATCCATTTGAATTGGATTTCTTTTTGTCGAGCCCTTTAAAGAATTTTCTAATAATTGATCAAACGATTGAATGAATTCACTTTCTGGTATCCCCGCTTCAATAAATGAATTTGGTATGCCAAATTCTTGGTTCAAATCAATAACTTCTTGAATAATATCCTTTTGAATAATTCGCGATAATTCCGTTAAATCCTGATTTACTTTCTTATCTTGTCGATTATATTTTAATACATAAGGCAATGCAATTGCATTAAGTAAACCATGACTCAATCCAAATCGTCCTCCAAAAGCATGCGCAATCCCATGATCCATTCCTAACCCTGCATTTTGAAAAGCAAATCCTGCTAAGGATTGAAAATTATGAACATGTTGCCGACTATCAATATCTCCTTTATAAAAAGACTCCCGAAGATGTTTTAATAATCCTTCAACCGCTCCTCTTGCAATGGTTTTTGTAAAATCATCTGCATTTTTATTAATATATGCTTCTAATCCATGGGTTAAGGCATCCATTCCAGATTCAACCATCACATGCTTTGGCATTGAAAGCGTTAATTCAGCATCTAATATTGCAATATCAGGAATAAAAGCCGTTGTTTTTAATCCGATTTTTAATTGCTCTTCCTTAAATGTAATCACCGCAGCCCGGGTTACTTCCGAAGCTGTTCCTGATGTTGACGGAATTGTAATGAGCGTTGTTTTTTCACGTTTCTCAGGTGCATTACCATTTCGGATATCTTCAATTGTTAACCCGTCATATTCATACAAAAGTGTCATCACCTTTGCTGCATCAATAACCGATCCTCCACCAATCGCAATCACTACATCTGGCTGATAGGCCATAATCTCTACTAATCCTTTTTCAACGTCATTGGTTGTAGGCTTCGAGCCAATTCCTTTATAGATATAATAATTTTTATTTTGTTCCTCTAGGATCATTTCTATTTTTTTTATACCACCATTTTTAAACATTGCTGACTTTCCAGTCACAATAAAATAGCGTTTCCCTGGATATGTTCCAATAAATTTTATTGAACCAGGACCTGTTATAATACGATCACCGCAAAATTTTAATGGATTCATTTTTCTCCTTCTTCCTGCTTAAAGTTTATAATTATGCTTGTTCCTTTATTTTCCTCACTTTCAATAATAATCCCGCCTTTATGTTCATCTATAATCCATTTTGCAATCGATAATCCCAATCCTGTTCCACCTTCTGTTCTTGACCTCACTTTATCAACACGATAAAATCGCTGAAACACACGTTGGATTTCTTCACTCGCTATCCCAATACCTTGATCAATCACCCTGATTTTTATTCCATTAAGGTTTTTTTCGCCTATAATTTTAATTTTTGTGTTTTCATTACTATATTTTATTGCATTATCTAAGAGAATTACAAATAATTGTGTGATCTGATTTTCATCACCTTTAATTACTAAATCTTCTTCGATCATCGCAATGACATTTATTCCTTTTTTATACGCAATTGGCAACATTTTTTCTGTAATATTTTTAATTAAATACGTCAGATCAATAGCTGTTCTTTCCACTAAAACATCTCCAGAATCTGCACGTGCTAAAAACATTAAATCCTCAACAATATGGTGCATTCGAACAGCCTCTTCATAGGCATTATTTACCCAGGTCATTTGATTTTCTACCAATTCATCCCTTGAACTTTTTACAACTTCCAAATTTGTTTGAATCACAGCAATCGGAGTTCTCAATTCATGCGATGCATCAGCTAAAAATTGCTGTTGTCGATCAACACTTTCTTTAATTGGCACTAACGAACGCCCTGATAAAAAATATCCACCAAGAAAGGATAACGACGCACCAACAATAACCATTATCACGATCATTCTTAATATATTTCCTAATAATGCGCGTTCTATTTTCATATTTTTCATGGATTGAATCGTTTTTAATTCGCCTTCTTTATTCACAATCATATAGGTGCAAATTTTATAGTCGATCCCACCTTGAGCATAATTACTGATTAAATATTTATCGCGCTGATCGGTGAAATAATGTTTTGAGATCTCAATTAACTGGGTTTCTTCTACGGGCATTGGGGTTGATTTATCCAAAGCTTGATATTTTTCATTGAAAATTACATACGCAATATTATTTTGATTAAGGCTCCTTGTATATTCAATATACCCTTGTTTTTCTTCCTCTTTATTTATTTCACCACTTTCTTCACTCTCTAAATAATCAATATTATTTGCAAGTTGAGAACAATATATTTTCAAATTATTGTTAACATTTGTTTCAATATCAATACTTAAAACAACATAAAGAAAAATTGAAATAAATAATAAGAGTCCAATAAGGACTCCTGTATTCATGAGTGTCAAATTAATTCGTAATTTATTGAGGCTTAACATTCTCCGTCTCCTTTAGAACATAACCTAACCCTCGAATTGTTTTAATATATGTATTGGATTTCGCTAGTTTTTTTCGCAAATAATGGACATATATTTCAACACTATTTTCCATTGCCAAACTTTCAATACCCCATATTCGATCAAGAATTTGTTCTTTTGAAATTGTCATTCCTGGATTTCGAATAAACATTTCTAATAATTGGGCTTCTTTGGCTGTTAATTTATTTAATTTTTCATCTATGAAAAGTTCTCCGGTATTAATATTTAAAGCAATATTAGAAAAAGGAATGACATTGTCTTGATAAACTTCCCATGGGCGTCGCCCTAATGCTCGTACCCTTGCAATTAATTCTTCTGTCACAAATGGCTTAACTAAATAATCATCTGCACCCATATTCAAACCATTCACCTTATCTTGAGTATTGTCCATGGCTGTTAATAATAAAATCGGAACATTTTTCCCTGATTCGCGAATGCTTTTTAAAATATCTAAGCCAGATATTCCCGGCAACATAATATCTAAAATAATGACATCATATACATCATTTTCACTTAAAAGCTTTCCTTCAATCCCATCATTAACAATATCAACTAGTATTTTATTTTTTTCAAAGATTTTTCCTATTGCTGCTGCTAAGGTTTTTTCGTCTTCAACCAAAAGAACGCGCATTAATTATTCACCCCTTTTATTTTTTTCTGGGAAAGCCTCTTCTAGCAACTCATCCATTGGTAGAATGGTTCCTTCATATTGAGGTTCATCAATCACACGTCGACATTCTAAAAAGATACGAACTGCCCCTTCATAATTATCAATAAAATTATCCGAAGGCAAAATACCGCGATCCATCAAATGATAAATAAAAAGTCCCATATAATAAACTTTGTCTGATTCAATATTTTTTAAATTCACATATCTTAAAAATGCAGATAATGTATTATCTTCTTTTTCTAATATATCACCAGCCACTCGCACCCATTCTTCCGATAATGTTTTTGTTACCGCCTCATTTAATTCTGTCCACAAAATCGCTTTTGCAACCGATATTCCTTTTATTCCAAGGGATTCTTGACATTTTTCCACTCCTTGATTAAATGCTTCTATCACCTTTGGTGCATAAATAGTACGACCCAACGTATAATTTTCATGTGCAACATGGTCCGTCTCAATTAATTTTTCTAAAAGCAAATCATTTCCTTTGAGTTCTTTTTGAATCATATACCATTCGTCATAAATACAATACGGTAAATATCCATAATCGGTGAAAATATGATTAATAATCCGACGCACTTCAAGGTGCTTCTCACGTTTCCCTTTTATTTCCTTTTTCGTTTTTAAAAAAGTTTCCATTTGAAAATAAAGGTTATGCCGTTGAAAAAAACGTTCCATTTGGGTAATAACAGTATCATCTTGACTGAAAAATATTAGTTCATCTAACTCCCGATATTCTGTTATCTGACTTTGAGCTGAATTCATAATTAATTGCAAATAATATTTATTTTCATAACATACTTTTTCAGAAGAATTATACAAACCATTAGGAAAGGTATCCGTATAGATAAAGAAAACTTGTTTGCTTCGTCTAAAGAAAAGAATGTATCCTTTGGGGGTGAAAAATCCCCATCCTTTATCACTCGGTTTATTCCCATGCTTAATATTAAACCCTTCTGTATAAATACAATTTTTTAATAAATATGTAATTAATTTTTCATTATTGTCAATTCCCATATTTCTAAGATTATGTCGATAATATGCCCATAACACTTCAATTGTCGTTCCCTTTGGATCAAACAATTCCTCCATAGAAAATATTTCTTGGCTCTTTAAATTTTTAACAATACATAAAAGCAAACAATCTAAATGAATCGCTTCGATAAAATCATCGGGTTTTAATTTTTTAATATCTATTAATACACAATCATTAAAGTATTCAAAACTTTCTTTTTTTAATATATTCTGAAGCCGTTCTGTTTTTTTATTAAAACGATCAATTGCATTTGCAATACTTAGCATCATTTTTTCAGATTTTAATGTTAATACAATATTCTTTTTATTATTTTGCGAATAATAAATATTTTTTAAACTCATTTCATTAATAATTCCTGTTACTTCCACTGAGTAGTCAACAACTGTATCCGCTGAAATTGGGATATAAATCAATTTATTCAGTGTTTCTGCCTGAATAATTAAACCCCTTCGACTAATCAATACATTTGCCGTCACTAATTCCTCTTCTTTACTACAATTAACTTCCACTTCTTCAAGAAATAATTCATTATTTATCATATATGCCATAAAATTCCGGGTTGTATCTAATTCTTTATCCTTAAGATTTCCTTGAAATCCATAAAGAAGTAATTTATAAACAATGCGGACAATATCCTTTTGTTTATCAACCCCACGATTTTCAGACACCATAATAATAGTTTGATTTAATGGTGTTTCGGAACGATAATAGTTTGGTTCCACAGAAAAAAGAGCTTCAACAGCGAGTAGAATAAGCAAATCTATTTCAACTGAAACCATTCCATTTTTTTGAAGATCCTTATTCTTTTTCAATTGATGCATCATCCATTGATACATTTCCTCAACTTTTTCGACACCATTTTTTACAATGCCATGACATTCTCCACAAAGATTGTCATATTTTATATTTAATCGTTCATTTTCTATTTTATAGCTTCGTTCAAAAAAGCCAATTGTTTTTCCACATTTATCACAAGGTGATTTCATTAATAATCATCCTCCTTCATTAATTTCTATATATAATTATTTCAATTTCTATTATTCTCTACAGTATACACCCATTATATTAATTGAATTGCTTATAGTTTACCATAAAACCCGAACATTTTTGTAAAAAAAAACAAGAAAACAAACTAAATTTAGCTTGTTTTCTTGTTTTTAAAGCTTTTTCTATACCATTTCAATTTCATCAATAATTCCACCACCTAAGCAGATACTTTCTTGATAAAGCACCACAAATTGTCCTGGCGTTATTGCTTTTTGACTTTTTTCAAATTCAACATGAATTCCTTTTCCTTTTACTAACACTCTTACTTTTTGGTCCGATTGACGATACCTGAATTTAGCAGTACAACTAAATTCTTTTTCTGGTGGTTCTCCTGAAACCCAACTCATTTCAATCGCTTCTAAAGATTTTGAATAGAGTGCAGGATGCGCATCCCCTTGAACCACAATTAATTCATTCTTCTCTAAATCTTTATGAACAACAAACCAGGGTTCACCAGAACCTTGCCCACCAATGCCTAAGCCTTTTCTTTGCCCTAGGGTATAATACATCAATCCTTGATGAACACCTTTTATATTCCCAACTAAATCGACAATATTACCAGGTTGTGCTGGTAAATATTGACTTAAAAATTGAGTAAAATTACGTTCTCCTATAAAACAGATTCCTGTCGAATCTTTCTTTTTAGCTGTTTCTAAATTATTTTCAATTGCAATACGTCGCACTTCATCTTTTGACAAATGTCCAATTGGAAACAAAACATTTTTCAATTCCTTTTGTCCTAATTGACACAAAAAATACGTTTGATCCTTGTTCTGATCAAATGACCGCTTTAATCGATATTGTTCATTCACAAAATCAATTTGAGCATAATGTCCTGTTGCAAGATATTCTCCTCCAACCACTGTCATTGCATAATCTAAAAAACGTTTAAACTTTATTTCACGATTACACAAAACATCTGGATTGGGAGTTCGTCCCTTTTTATATTCTTCAAGGAAATGAGAAAAAACAGAATCATAATATTCCTTAGCAAAATTAACGGTATAATACGGAATATCAATCCGATCACAGACGCGTCGTACATCATCATAATCTTCTGTCGCTGTGCATAACCCCGACTCATCTTTTTCTTCCCAGTTTTTCATAAAAACGCCAACAACATCATATCCGCATTCTTTTAATACTAAAGCTGCAACTGAGGAGTCTACCCCTCCCGACATTCCAACAACTATTTTCATGTTTGGTTCTCCTCCTCTTTTTAAGCCTTCTTTATTACAATGTTGCTGCTATCGTTTCCGCAAGATGATTTAATGCTAAAATATCTTCTTCAATTGGATTTCCTTTAATTAAAACCATATCTGTTACTAAGTCTGCTTTTGTTTCTTCAAGAAAGGTTTTAAAATTCTTTTCAGCTCCACCACTCCAACTATAGTTTGTAAAAAAACCAACCTTATGATTATCCACTTTAATTTCAGTTAACTTATACAATAAATTAGCCATTTTAGGGAAAATTTTCCCATAGTATGCTGGCGCTCCCATAATTAAACCTTTATATTTCCAAATATCAGCGACAATATATGAAATATCTGTTTTTGAAACATCATACATTTTTACTGTTTTCACGCCTTCATTTTTTAATGCAATTGCTAAAATTTCTGCTGATTTTTTTGTATATCCATACATTGAACCATAAACAATCACAACTCCTGGAACTGTTTCTTTTTGACTCATTTTCAAATACTGATCTAAAATATATCCAGGATTTGAACGCCAGATTAATCCATGAGATGGACAAATTGTATGAATCTCTATCCCGCCTAATTTATTTAACGCTTTTAGCGCTTGATTTGCTACTTTACCAACAATACACGCGTAATAGCGACGTGTTGGTTCATCATAACTATTTAAATCATTCTCATCATCAAAAATACTACCAACAGGCGCTTTAAAACTACCAAAAACATCCATCGAAAATAGTATCTTATCTGTTACATCGTAGGTCACCATCGATTCAGGCCAATGAACCATTGGTGTCATAAAAAATTGCAAGGTATGTTTTCCTAAACATAACGTCTCCCCTTCGCCAATCTCTATAAGATTATCATTAATCCCATAAAAATTTTTCATTATTGGAAAGGTTTTTTTATTTCCAACGATTTTCATATCTGGATAATGACTTAACAGTTCTAAAATTCCACTTGAATGATCGGGCTCCATATGATTCACAATTAAATATGCAACTTTTTTTTTCCCAATAATTGACTTTATTTTCTCTATATATTCATCTTGCTTAATTGATCGCACAGTATCAATTATAGCAACTTTTTCATCATTTATTACATACGCATTATAAGAAATTCCTTCTTGATCAATTGGCCATAAGCCTTCAAATAATGTCGTCTGATAATCATTAACACCCACCCAAAAAACATCGTCATTAATATTTACTGCTTTCATTATTTATCCTAACTTTCTAATAATTACTTTGTTCTTCTACTAATATAACCTTATTTCTAAAAATATTCAAGAGTAAAATATAAAGCTATCTCTCGTCATATCTCGCTAACACCTCTCAATGATTCGCTTTTCCATAACCATGCCTTTGTTCTTATCCATTAAAATACTTCTGTAAAAGTATACATAAACATTTTCAATATTTATTTTCTTTTTTAATGAATACAACGGAATTTCAAGATTGCTTTTTTCTCTATTATTTTTTGTCTATTTCCATTTCATCTATCATTTTATTTGAAACATAAAAAAAAGAGATACTCGACGTATCTCTTTTTAAGAAAATTAAGAAAGGAAATTAAAACGTTTTCACACCATGGATTAATTATATATGATTCTATATAATTAATCCACCATTTTTTATATCTTTTATGTTTTTTCTTAAATAATATTTTTTACAATATTTTACTCTAACTTTTTGAATCCTTCAAATCTTCTATGTTATACTAATAATATCGATAAAATAATATATTTTCTAGAATGGAGTTGAAAAAATGGGAACAGATAAAACTCAAAATAAAATCAAAGGTTCTGATACTGATTTAACTTTTGACGAAAAAGAAATTAAAGAAGAATTACGCCGATTATTTCTTGGCGGTGATGATTGGAATAAAGAAGCTTGTATGGGATATTTTTTAAAAGCATGCCAACGTACCCAACTTGATAAAGAAATTATCCAAACACTTGCTTTAAATTTATACCAACTTTTCGATGAATTTTCAATTAATGAAGCTAAGCATCTCTATTATACCGAATGTCATTCCATTTTATCAGGGTGTTCAAAAAAATAATAACAGCGTTTCAATTAAAAACCAATTAGATTCTATTTTACACTACGATCTATTGCACAGAAACAATAAAAACCTCTGTGCTTTTTTATTACCTTAAATCCTTCTTTTTTAAAATATTAAATCGTTTTTTTATACTATACCATATTCCCCTATTCCTTGTTTCTACATTTCTGAATATACCGAATATAAATCGAAAATCGGTAACATAATCGCCGCTAAAATAAGAAAAACCATTCCACCTAATACAATTAATATCACTGGTTCTAATGCTGTCTCTAACATCGCTACACTATTTTTCACATCGTCTTCATAAATTAAGGTGATTTTTTTTAATACCTCTGGCAATGAACCACTTGTCTCACCCACCGCCATTAATTGACAAAACAAACTTGGAAACAGACTACTTTCTTCCATTGCTATCGATAATTTAAATCCTTTGGCTATCTTATTTTCTATTATGTTCATTTCTTTTTCTACATAATAATTATCAAACATCCTCTCCATATAGTTTAATGCTGCTAAAAGATCAATCCCACTCTCTAATAATAACCCTAGTATTTTTGAAAATTGTCCGAGGAAGCGTTTATGATTCAATCCACTAAATAATGGCATCTTCATCGTAATATAATCTTTTAATAATTTGATCCTTGGAATCTCAAATAAAAGACAGAGACATAATATCAATCCAATTATTCCCAATAGTCCAACAAAACCTTTTTCTTTTAATCCTTGACTAATGTTCAATAATAATTGCGTTATCTTTGGAAGTGATATCTCCATTGTTTCAAACATTCCAATAAAAGTTGGCAGTACATTAATTAATAAAAAAACTACAACACCCACTGCAACACATATAAGAATGATCGGATAAAACATTAATTGTTTAATTCTTTGTCGGTTTTTTTCTTCGTTTTCATAATAATTTGCAACTTCAGCAATGATCTCAATAAGATTCCCACTAATTTCTCCAATATGAATCATCGATACAAATAATTTTGGAAACGATTTTGGATACTTTTCCATCGTTTTTGATAAATCAGTTCCTGAACGAATATCATTGCATACTCCTATACAATCTTTTGCTAATCCTTTATCTTGGGTTTGATCTTTTAATATTTCTAAAGCTTGGGTAATGGGTACCCCTGCACTGAGGATAATAAAAAACTGTCGACAAAATCGACTAAATTCTGATAATTTTACAGATCTAAATCGCCACATAAGATCTTGATTCAAAAATGGGAAAATCAATTTTTCTTTTTTTATTTCAACAATCAATAAATTTTTACTTTGAATAACTACTGCAATCTCTTCTTTTGTTTCTCCTCTTAATTTACCTACCTTTAATTCGCCTTTTTGATTGCGTGCTTTATATCGATATATCTTACTCATAAAAACCTCCTATTCATGCTATTGACTTTCGAAAATCAATAGTTTCATTCCCTCTTCTAGGGAGGTTGTTCCCTCTAAGATTCGATCTTTTAATCCCACTTCTAATGAAATCATACCTTCTTCTCGAGCAATTTCTCGAATTCTATCATAGGTCTCCCCTTGATTAATTGCACTTCTAATTTTTTGCGAAATTTTAAGGACTTCTTGAATTGCAATACGACCATAATATCCTGTTCCACGACATAATGAACAACCAACAGGATGCCATAAACAAAGCGTCTCTTCGTCGCATTTCAACAGCATTTTTTCTTCACTGCTTGCTACTATCTTTTCCTTACAATTTGGGCATAATTTTTTTATTAGTTTTTGTGAAATAACACCTCGCATTGACGATGATAGCAAATACAACGGAACCTTCATATCCATTAATCGTGTGATGGATGAAATGGCATTATTCGTATGGATTGTCGATAATACCAAATGACCTGTAATTGAAGCACGGATCGCAATGCTAGCCGTTTCTTCATCCCGAATTTCGCCAACCATAATAACATCGGGATCCTGTCTTAAAATTGACCGTAGTCCCGTTGCAAAAGATAATCCTGTTTTTTCATTAACTTGAATTTGATTGATATCTTCCATTTGAAATTCGACCGGATCTTCAATTGTAATAATATTTTGAATTTCGGGATTCATATCATTAATCAAACTATACAAGGTTGTTGTTTTTCCACTCCCTGTTGGTCCAGATGTTAGAATCATTCCATAGGGTGCCTCAATCATTTCTTTTACAATACTTTCTTGTTCTTTAGAAAATCCTAAATCATTAAATTGAATTAAAAGTCGTTGTTGATCCAACACTCTTAAAACTATTTTTTCACCATGAATCGTCGGAATAACAGATAGTCGAATATCAATTTGACGTCCTTCATATTCCGTTGAAAATGATCCATCTTGTGGTAATCGATGCTTTGCAATATCACATTTTCCTAAAATCTTAAGTCGCGTAATCAAACCACAATAAGTTTCTTGACTAATCTCCATTACGACTTGTAAAATCCCATCAATTCGAAAACGAATATGATTTTTTTTTGAAAAAGCTTCAATATGAATATCACTTACTCCCTGCAAAACGCTGTCATTAATGAGTTTGTTTACCAATGCAACAATTCCTAATTCATCATCATCTTCACTTTTATAATCATTCTCTTTAACCATATCATTTCTATTATCACTATAATAACGATGGATTAATCCCATAATACACGCTTTTCCTGTTACCAATAGTTTAATGCGTTTATTTGTGATTGTTTGTATTTTCCGAATCGTTTCTTCATTTGTTGGATCAGTGATCAATATACTTAGGCTCTTCTCATCCGGTTGATTTAAAGGAAAAATAGTAAATCGACAAACTTCTTCTACGGTAAACAACTCAATTACCTTAGAATCAAACGGATCTTTTTGAGGATTATAAACCTCGCACCCCCACTCTTTATGAAAAAGCAACAACAATTTTTCTGATGTAATAATCTGATCTTGAATCAATAAATCCAAAATCGTCATTCCATTTCGCTCAGCTTTTGAAATGCGATCTAGAATATCTTTTCGCGTAATTTCTTCATTTTTTAATAACATTTCTAATATTAATTTATTTTCCTTCATTTCTTCTCCTCGACATTAAATTTTAATCAGCAACACTATTTTTATTTCAAAACAAAAAAAACTGCCTTATCAGCAGTTTAATGGTGTCTATCATATAAGTAATCGCAATTCCTGTTGTTTATATTTTTTAGTAAATTGTTGAGCATTTTCTATCTATTTTTTCATTATATTGGAATCCCTATCAAAAATCCCCCCCTAAAAATATGTTCTTTATAGGCAAAAGCCAAAACATGATAACCTTTTTGTTTTATAAAGTCTAATGTTAATTCACACCGCATTCATGAATCTGCCAACAGCACATCGTTGCTACTTTCAATATCTACTTCAAACTTCTTCATTATTCTTTTTCATCGCTTGTAAAAAAGCAATATTTCTTTCTGTAAATACATTATTCCTAAAGCACCACTAATCATGGCCATTTGAAAAAATCCAGCCGAATGATTGAAAAATGCAATCACTAAACAACCGATCATAAATACTACAAACAATAAAAATATAGCCTTATAATTCTTCATATTCTCTTCATTCATAATTCTAACATCCTCACAACAGGGATTAACTGTACGCTTTCGCTTCTTTTCTTGACTTTTTTGTGCTGTAAACGTTATATTTTTTCTCATTATATCACTTTGTTATATTTATTTCTACTTTTTAATCGCATTTATTTAAAGCTCATTGCGTTTCAGGTAACAATTAACATTTGTCATTATCTTTTTGTGTTAAATACTGATATCACAGTATAATTTTGACTCAGCAAGTCTCGATTGGATTTTTTTCTAAGTTTTAATGGACAAAAAAGATTGAGAACTTGACATTAAAGAATGATTAATATAGAATGCAAGCACAAGGGGAGTTGGTAATAACTGACTGAGAGGAAACTTAGATGTTTCGACCCAAAACCTGATTTGGATAATGCCAACGGAGGGAATACAGTTAACAATCTGTCTTTATCCTTTTTGGGGTAAAGATTTTTTTTACATGAAATATTTTTGGGAGGTAGCGTTTATGGCAAATGTTAATTTAAGTCTACAGGTAATACCTGTTGTTCCAGACAGTGAGATTTACGATATCGTTGATAAGGTTATTAAAATGATTGAATCAACAGGTCTTAAATTTGTTGTGGGACCATTTGAGACATCCATCGAGGGAGAGCTAGATGAGTTGTTGGAAATTGTTAAAGAAGCTCAGACTATTTGTACCGATCTTGGCGCAGAGCGCGTTGTATCTGTTGTGAAAATTGATTACAAGAAAGAAGGCGTCACAATAGATGAGAAAGTTTCAAAATACAGGTGATCGACTCATTCCGGTAATTTTTATTTTATTCATTCTCTTTGTATGGCAATGCGTTGTTTCAATGGGATGGATAGAACGGTTCATATTACCGGCACCGACAGATATCGTGTATGCCCTTATTAACAATTGGTCAGTTATTATGATACATACTGGGGTAACATTTTTTGAAGGGATTACAGGGCTCTTTGTTGCGATTGTTTTTTCATTTATTATGGCAATAATTATGGACCAATACTTAATTATTAAAAAAGCAATTTATCCAACATTAATAATTTCTCAAACAGTACCCATTATCATCATCGCACCTTTATTAGCGATGTGGTTTGGCTTTGGAATTGCGCCAAAGATTTTTGTGGTCGTATTGGTCTGCTTTTTCCCTATTATCATAAATCTGATTGAAGGATTGCAAAGTGTGGATCAAGAACTCATTAATCTGGTGCGTTCAATGGGAGCAAGCAAAATTCAGATATTTACAAAAATTAAATTTCCGTTTTCATTACCTTATTTTTTTTCAGGGCTAAAAATTGCAGCAACATATAGCATTATGGGAGCGGTTATTGGTGAATGGCTTGGCGGAAAAGCAGGATTAGGTGTCTATATGCTCAGAGCAAGGCATTCATTTGCCCTTGATCTGGTATTTGCCTCAATTCTGGTGATTGTTATTTTATCTATTGCCATTTTTTATGGTATTACAATAATTCAAAAGGCTATCATGCCTTGGGAAAAATCGAAAGAGGAAATCAAATGAAAAAACGTTATTTACTGCTATTAATAGGTATGTTAATTATTGGGCTAACAGGTTGCACCCAAAAGGAAGCTGAAGATATCACCGTGGTATTGGACTGGGTGCCAAACACCAATCATACGGGATTATATGTAGCCCAACAACTTGGTTATTTTGAAGATGAAGGTTTAAATGTTGAAATTATTCAACCATCAGAAGGCGGAAGTGCGGATTTAATTGCGGCAGGTCAAGGTCAATTTGGTATCAGTTACCAGGAACAAGTAACCTATGCTAGAACTGCAGAAAATCCATTACCCGTAAAAGCAATTGCTGCCATCATTCAGCATAATACATCGGGATTTGCTTCACCCACGGATCGCAATATTACTACCCCAAAAGATTTTGAAGGTAAAAAATATGGGGGTTGGGGTTCGCCCATGGAAGTTGCAACATTAAAAGGACTTATGACCATTGATAATGGCGATATTAATCAAGTCGATATGATTGATATTGGTGCGATGGATTTTTTTGCAGCAGTTAATGGGTACGTTGATTTTACTTGGATCTATTATGGTTGGGATGGGATTTCAGCTGAACTGCAGAATTATCCGATTAACTTTATTCGATTACAAGATGTTGATTCAAACCTAGATTTTTATACACCAGTGATTATTGCAAATGAAGACTACCTAGAAAATAATCCTGAAACGACTAAGAAATTTTTAAGAGCTGTAAACAAAGGTTATGAATATGCGATTGAAAATCCCGAAGAAGCAGCAGATTTATTGCTGCTTGATAATCCTGAAATTGATCGAGATTTAGCAGTAGCCTCACAGAAATACTTAGCCAATGAGTACCAGTCGGATGCAAGTCAATGGGGAATTATGAATGAAACCATTTGGACAAATTATAGCAAGTGGATGTATAATCAGGGTTTACTGGAAAATGAATTGAACGTAAAAGAGGCGTTTACCAATGAATTCCTACCCCAACAATAGTATTCTCAGAGTTGAACAGGTAACAAAAGAATATAATCATAAAAATATTATTGAAGATGTCAGTATCTATCTCAATAAAGGAGAATTCGTTTCCATTTTAGGTCCCAGTGGATGTGGAAAAAGCACCCTTTTCAATGTCATCGCCGGTTTGCTAACACCTGAAAAAGGAAAAGTTCTGGTGAATAATCTTGAGGTCACTGGGAAGACTGGGATTGTCAGTTATATGTATCAAAAAGATCTTTTACTCCCCTGGCGAAATGTGGTTGACAACGCCATTCTACCACTTGAGTTACGGATCATGAAAAAAGATGAGGCGAGAAAAAAAGTAATCGCAATGCTTCCAGTTTTTGAACTGGAAGATCACAAAGAAAAGTATCCAAATCAATTGTCAGGGGGAATGAAACAACGCGTTTCGCTTTTGAGAACCTATATGTTTTCAAAAGAAATCATGCTTCTAGATGAACCTTTTGGTGGATTAGATGCCATGACCAGACAGAAAATGCAGGAATATTTGATCGGGATTTTAAAAAAAATACAAGGATCAGTTTTATTTATTACACATGATATTGATGAAGCAATATTGTTATCCGATCGGATTTATGTAATCAATGGTTCTCCCGCTCACATTGTAGAAGAACTTCCCGTGCCTATTAAACGGGTAAGTTACCAAGAAGCGATGGCGACAAAAGAATTACAAGAACTTCGGGTTAGAATTTTAAAATTACTGTAAGGAGGAAATGATGGCTTTTTTTGATGCTATTGCAAAAAAATATGACGATTGGTATTTGACACCATTGGGTAAATATGCAGATGAAGTTGAAATGCAATGTGCTTTTAAGCAGTTTAACCTGCCTAGAGGTTCAAAAGTATTAGATGTAGGATGTGGATCAGGAATTTATTCAATGCGACTTGCTGAAATGGGTTATGAAGTCGTTGGTATTGATATTTCTCAGGAAATGTTAAAAAAAGCAGAGGAGAATGCAAAGAAGAAGAATTTAAAAACCACTTTTTTAATGATGGATGTCTATAACCTCAATTTTGAGAATGACAGTTTTGAGGGTATCTTTTCAATGACCGCTTTTGAATTTATGAATGATTCTAAAAAAGCGATCGCTGAAATGTTTCGAGTACTAAATAAAGGCGGTCAAATGGTAATTGGAACAATCAACGCTAACAGTGAATGGGGAAAACTTTATACAAGCCCGGAATTTAAAGAAAATAGTGTTTTTAAATATGCAAGTTTAAAGACAATGGATGAAATGAAAGCCCTTTATTCAGATCACTTAGTAGACTTTAACCAATGCCTATTTATTCCACCTCAAGTTGAAGAAACAAAGATATCGATGTCATATGAAAATAAATTAAAATCCGAAGGTAATGAAGGAGGTTTTTTATGTCTCAAATGGATCAAGTAATGAATTGTCAGGTTAGTTTTATTCCTCTTGAAAATAACACTATAAATACATCAGTAAATGATGTAATAGAGCTTATAAAAAATTCAAATCTGAATTACTCAGTTGGAACAATGTCTACAGAATTAAAAGGAAACCGTAAGCAAATATTAAAATTAATTGATACATTACTAGATTATGCAACGCAAAACACACAATTTATTCTTGATGTTCGTTTTTCTAACCAATGCGGCTTAGCGAAAAACCGATAGTGATTATAGAAAATTTATTAAACCTGAAAACTTGCTGTTTTGGATTCTCTTAATCGCGGCTTACCTCTGAAAAAGAATTCCTTGAGAACTATCTAAAAAAATGGTTGAAAATGTTAAAACGAACTAAAAAAAGGCAGCTACTCAATTTATCCCTATTACTGATTTTCTTGCCCTACAACTTAAACAAAAAAATATAAAAGCCTTGAGATCATCTGATAATAACGATCTCAAGGCTTTAAAAATTTTACATATCAAACTTTTTGTGAATCTATAAAAGCAACTTATTGTATTCCAAGCACAATATATAGTGTTATGCGTTATAATACATACTATATATGTTCTATTCGTTTCATTTAACAATACCTTTAATGGGTAACATAATGGGTAACATAATTATACAGTTTTATGCATATAAAAAATTTGTATAATTATTTAAAAAAACATTCGTGTGTGAACCTTGAAATCTCTTGTCACCTTGTCACCCTTGTCACAATGGCTCTATTATGCGGTTCTTTGAGTGACAAGAAAAATTCTCTTGTCACCTTTTATTGTCACTAATTAATAAATATTGGTATAAATAAAAAAAGAAACCCTAAGGCTTCTTAAGTATTTGGTGCTTTATCCGTCCCATAATCTGCATATATTTGCAAGTCTTGCTTATATCCTTCATAAGTATCAATTCGCTTGATATTATAATACTGGTCTTTATACTTAATAACATGTGTTGTGGATTTAATATCATCCCTCCAGTTGATTATAAATAGCATTTCTTCACCTGCTTGGATTGCTGCAGCTGCATAGTATTCTTTTGCTGATAATTGTCGTACATATGCCCATAAACCGCCTTCATGAATTGGTTCCCATGATTGTTTTGGCATTTCTCCTGGTTCACCTATTTCAATTATTTCTAAAATCTGAATCTTCTTATCTTTTAATTTCTTTTTCATTGGTTATTCCTTTCTTAAATTGCATCCACAAACTCTTGATAATGGTCACACAATCCAACGTAACTATCAAGAAGTGCTGCGGTTCCATCAATTTTCATTTTGGCTTTTGCTTTGGCTGGTATGATATTGTCATTTCTATCGGTGGTTACGCTGGTATTCGATAAGCACCATTTTAATATTGTATTGTCATTATAATTAATTTTCTTTGCTTTAAGATCGGCTCCTAATCGTTCCATAGGAATTGATAATGTTTGAGCCCCTTGTCGACACTTAATCATATTAAACCCGCTTTTTTCCATCTCTTGAATGAAATATGTAGCACTCCAGGCATCCACATAAACCCATGCTGGACTGATCCCATGTACTGTTACTAAATCCATGAACCATGATGTAACATCCTTGTAATTAATCACGTTACCATTACAAAGTCGCAATAAACCACGATCACGCCACTTGTCATAAGGGATTTTATCAGCTTCTATACGTTCATTAAAAGTATCCTCTGGTAGCCAATACATTTGGGCAACAAACCGTTCTTCTGTTAATGGATCCATCAATAATGCCGTGGCACAAGTCAAATCTCCAGTTTTTGATAAATCCACACCACCAATAAAATATGATCCCCTGAATTTCTCAAGATCAAAAGTTTTTGTATTATTGATATCATCCCAGGTAAGCCACGCATTATAGGCGTTCATTTTGACGTTGAAATCCTTACATAAGATTCCTGATAAATCATTAGGACTATTCTCCGAACGTTTTATTTTATTTTTTAAATCGTCAATCTTTTTAATTGTCCCTAGTCCTGGGTTCGCTTTCTGCCACATTTTAGGCTCTTTATACTCGCTTTTATCATCAAGTTCATAGATTATTCCTAGAAAAGTTTCATCCTCAAACGTGCCATCTACAACACCACAAGCATAAGCATAAATATCATCAAAAATGTTTTCTCTAATGGTACCTGATGTTGTCACCATTAACATTAATGGTTGCCTTCTAGCACTCATTGATTGCTTCATAACTTCATAAATATTACGATCTTTTATACTGTGCAATTCATCAATCACACATAAATGACTATTTAAGCCATCCAAACTGTTTGAGTTTTTACCCAATGGTTCAAATTTTGAGAAAGTGGGATCAAAATAAAGATCTGATTTTCTTTTCCGAATAAAACAAGATAAATCCGGGGATTGTTTTACCATGTTGTGGGTTTCATCAAAAATAATTTTAGCTTGATCTTTTTTACTGGCTACACTATATATTTCTGCTCCTGGTTCTTTATCAGCAATCATCATATAGAGTGAAATACCACTTGCCATGGTACTTTTTCCATTCTTTCTAGCTACCATAAATAAAGATTCTCGGTATTGTCTATATCCTGTTAAATTGTCTATAAAGCCAAATAAGGCCATGATATAGGCCTTTTGAAACAACTCTAGTTTTAAGGGTTTTCCTGCGTATTCGCCCTTTGAATGTCTGCAAAACTTTTCAATAAATTCTATTGGTTTTGTCCCTCGATTAATATCAAAGTGATAGCCATTCTTTGGTTGATCCAATGATTCCACAAGTTTTTGATATTGTCTTTTAACTCGTTTGGATACGATCACTCCCCCTGTTTCGATCTGCTTCCAATAAGTTAAAATATAATTTTCTTTATTCTTCATTTTTTATAAATTGAAGTAAGGCATTTCCTTTTGTGTCGGTTGGTGTCTTTGGAAGTAGTCCTTCCAGTTGCTTATATAAAAGGCTATATCGTTGAATTGTGGTATTATATCCCTTCAACGCTGGGGATTCTCTCAAGAACTCCTGGGATCCTTGTTTGAAGTTTTCAACTGGACCATTTTCATCAATCGTTTTTTTAAGTGTATCAAGTATTTTATTCATGAATGTTAATTCTTTTATTAGCTTTTCCGCTATCGGCTTTTTATCAGTTTGAACCTTTGATAATATCATTTCAAAATCTTCTATATCCTTCAATGTTTGTTTATCTTTCTTTACCGCCATGGTATGTCCTTCTTTCTTTTATTGTTTTCCCCTCGGGTTATACGAAAACTCATGGAGGGTTTTTCTGTTGTACCCTATACGAAGTACAGAGTAACGCCTTTAAACCGTCAATAGGGGGGATCAAAATCCACAATCACACCTTGTAAATTGTTTTCGTCGTTAGAACCCATTACAACAAAAAAACATAAAAACCATTTGTGAATCAAACCAGAACATCTTTAATCTATTCTTACAAGGTGTGACACTAGACTCTTTTACCCTTATACTTACACACTTATTCTTATAAAACGCTTTGAAACGCCATTTAGAGCGTTGTTTCTTCTCTAATTTTAACTAAATTACCCATATTATCGAACATTAACCCGTCTTTGCATACTGGATTGCATAAGTGATGCTTGGTGTGACAATCGTGGCATAAACATTCGAGGTTATCCCAATTCAAAGTGATCATTGGATCATTAATATTCTTTGGTGTAATATGAATCACATGGTGACATATGCTTGCTGGTTTGCCACAACGATTACAAATATAATATTTACTTTTCATAAAAGCTTTTGACGTTTTACGCCATGTTCTACCGTTGTAAAAACTTTCCGCATATGCTTTTGCCATGTGTTCTCCTTATCTCGCTGCCGAAAATTCGGCTACGGAAAATTCCGCTACGAAACTTTTCTTATATGTTTGATGTTTTGATCTGTACGATACTCATAGCCGAAAATTCGGCTGTGATATTTTCTTATATTTTTAATTTTCAGATCTGCACGATACTCGTAGCTGAATTTTCAGCTACGAAACTTTTCTTATTCTATTCTTACAACTAACGCTGATAATCCTTTGAGCAAGTTTTCAATCACTCGATCTAACTTTACACTATCCGCCTGTTCGGGATTGTACCAACTCAATAAGATGAATTTACTCGCTGTTTCTGCTAACGGTTCATCCTTTTGTTGTACTGCATCCATTCCCGTTGTTAACTCAATATAGTCTGGAATGGCTAACAACAACGGTGAAATAATCCCGTCGTTGTCGGTGCCGTCTATTCTTAAATAGTCCCTTGCTTCAATAAGTGTTAGCATTTAATTAAAGACTTGCTTCGTATAATTTCACAAATGCTTCGGTTACAATTGGTTTCGCATCTGCTACGGCTAACGCTCTATAATCAATCAATCCTGATTTAAAGCTTGATTCCCGTGATACTTCAATCATAATTCCTTCTGGTATGTTATAACCATAATAATTAGCATTGCCCAGGTAAATATCACCATCGGCAATGTTATCGTCAATAACAACTTCATGACCTAAAATATATCCAATACTTTCATTCTTAGGATCCTGAATAAAAATAGGTCGTTTGTTTGAATCCACAACATTATAAACATGAGTAAATAATGTTCCATTGTTTAAGAACCATTTCGCACCCTTTGAATATCCACGTTTCAATTTACCCATTAATGATACACAGTCGGTATAAATTGGAATATCTGCGTTTGTGTATTCAATCGCATTGGTATCTTTAACCCATGCAATGGTTTCAAGTCCAGTTCCTTCTGTTGTCCCTACTCCGTTAATCATCCAATCAGCGATACATTCCATAACTGAATTGGTTAATTCATCGATCATGTAAGTTTCAAATGCTGGTACACTCATCCGTTTAGCTTTTGCACTAATAGAAAATACCTTCATCACTTCGAACCCATCAAAGGACACGTTAGCTACTGAATTTTTCTCTGATTCTACTTTCACACCTTCAACATGAACACTTGCTTTTGTTCCTGGTGTTCCAACTGGTACACTAATTTTGGTAGGGATATTGAAGCTTCTGGCTTCTGGCATAAATCCGCCGATAGTTCTTGCTTTTGAAACAATCTCATTTAATGTTGCGGTTGGTAAAACACTGGCGGAATTGGTAGCTGTGTTAAACGCATCCGCTCTATGCTCTAATTTCTGAACATCTTGCGCACGATTAAATGCTGCGGTTTCAAATGTTGATAATTCTTGTCCTAATAAAGATTTAAAGAACGCTGATCTGTATTCTTTACTGTCAAATACGTCCCCGTCAATCGCTTCATCGCTTGCTCTTGTTTCCAATGATCCACCCGTAATTGGGTTGAATTGTCCCCGGGCTTCTGTTCCTGCTGTTTTTTCTTTTTCCATAATGTTTTCCTTTGCTTGGGTTAATCCCTGAATTTCGATATTTAAAGAGGTCACGTCTGCTGTCGCATCTGTTTCAATAGTCCCCTTAATTTGTGCTGCTCTTGTTTCAATTTGTTCAATACTCGAATTTCTGTAATTGTTAAATGCTTCGGCTACTGTTTTAAATTTCATCTTATAATTCTCCCTTAAATAATATTTTGTTAATCATAATTTTGATTGTTTCTTTGTTTTTTTCTGCTTCGCTTTTCTGCATTTGTGCCCTAGCTTCTACTGATGTTGTGGGATAAGCTGGAAAAGCTACCACACTACACTCATAAAGCTTAGATATTTTGCTAATAGTTCTTGTGTTTGTCTTTAAGTCATACTTATCGCCGCCTGCTGGTACGGTAAACGCAAAACTCATTCCGCTAAGGTCTCCACGTTTTACTGCTTGATAAACGCTTCGGGCTTCTTCGGTGTCGGGTAAACTTGCACTCATGGATAAACCTGCCTGGTCTATCTTTAAGTCCATTGTCTTTGGTGTTCTTGCTAGTGGGATCTTATCCAAATCATGATTATATAAAAGTCTTACATCTGATATATCACAATCATTTAATGCCCCACGAGTTATTATTTCGTTATATGAACCCTTCGGATCATTAATAACTGTTGGTGTGTCAAATACTATTGGTACACCATTTATTAAAAAAGACTGGTCAACTCCTGCCGGGGTTAAATTATCTCTTTTTTCTGCTTTAATGTTTGATATCCTGTATTCTTTCATGCTTTTTTGTCCTCCTGTAATTGGTATTTATTCGCTTGTGCTGCATCGACTACGTTAAGCGTTTGAAGCCTTTTATCGCCATCGGGTATACTTGGAAGATTTAATATTTCCAGTGCTTGATTAACGCTTAGAAGCCCTAGAGGAACTAATTCCTTAATCATGTTAACCTTTGTCTTATTACTACTAAAGATCAACCGCCCACTTTCAAATACAATACTATTTCCAAATGATTGTTCACGATCATTGAATAACTTTCTTGTAAATTCCAGTGATAGTTGTAAGGCTAAAGGCTCCAATGTGGATTCAAAAAATGCACTGAATTGATCTTCATTATAACTACTATTAACAATCTGTTCTGATACTCCCAAATAATCATATATCTTTGTTTTTATGGCGTTCATCTGATCGGTATTAATATTAATTGGTGTTTGATTGATGGGGGTGTATTCCGTCTTATCATCAAGAATCAGTACACCGCCGTCATTATTCATAGTAAGAAAATCATTGATAAAAGTCTGTCGTGTTTCTTCAAGTTTTGCACCTGCTAAAATACCCGTATATTTTATAATCCCCCTGATATTTGCACTTGATTGGATAGAATTAACCATGCCTTCACTCTGTGCATGAGCCACTTCTATTGTTGGCATAATTGCATTATTGGGATCACCTAAAAGGTCGTTTGAATTGAAATTTTTTCTTAGGTGAATAATATCGCTATATGGTAAAATATAATCTTTCCCATTTGAAAATAAAAACTTACAGAACATTCTTCCAGTGTTATCTGTCATAAAATCCATATGGCTAGAAAATAAAGGGTAAATTCCTAACAACTTGCCACGGTCTGACTTTTGTAAATACATAAAACTATTATTATATAAATACAAATGCGTGACTGCTTTATATATCAGATCATAACTACTCATGTAAGGGTTCGGTGATACCTGGAGGATCCGATTAAGCCTTGAATCTCCATCTGCTTTATTTTGATCTGCATATTTTACAACATGACTTCCTTTTAATTTCCCACAATTCCTAGCGATACTATCAATAGCACTTCTATAAATGTCATTGCTATACCCATCACCTGACCAGGGACTAAAACTATTAATCCCTGAAATCATTTCCGCCCTTTCTAGTGCCTGTGGTTCTGGTTCTTTTCTTTTAAATCTATCAAAAATACTGATAATGTTTACCTCCTTTTCTGATTTTAGTAACGCTTTACCATCTTTCTAGGCTTGTTGGCTCTATTGATACAATATGAGCTTTATTAATTAATATCGCTTGTTTACCATATTGAATTGCCATGAATCCGTCCATTGTGGCATAGTCACTTTCGTCAAGTATTTCTAATGTATTACCAAAACTAGAACCATAATTTAATTTTGGATCAATCATCACAATTTTTTTAATTTTCATTATTCTTGTTCTCCTCTATTTTTAAAAATTATTGATGCTGTTTTTACTCCTTCACTGAAAGCGTTAGTTTCTGTTCCCCTTTTCTGGTATATCAATTCAGCAAACAACTTTTCAACTTTTTCTACTTCTTTGCTAGCTTCTAATATGTAATCCTCTACGATAAAAGCTTTTGTCGAATAGTCATCAAATTTAAATTTAAACAACGCAAGATCTTCCTTATTTTCCATACGTACTGAAAAAATATCATTAATTAGATCATTAAAAATACAAAAAGATTTTTCAATTTTTAACGATAAACCTATTACGGCATTTTCTGTTTCTGTGATTAGATCCTGTTTTGTTACTGTTTGAACGTTTTCCATTATGTTTTTCTCCTTGTTTTTTTATTTTAGAATTGCTGTTCCTACTGACTTCCACCTTCTAATAATGTAAAACTATCTATATAAGGTTTACTTGTATCTTGGCTCCCCCTAATCTTTACGTCTAAATAAAATCTTGCTGTATTTGTTCTCTTTTGTTGTACACCTAAAGCTTTAAGACGCTTTCCAAAATTACGCCCATCCATCGGTTTGATACCGTTGGAATCACAGAAAAAATTATAGGCACATATAACATCGCTAACACATATCCGATAACCTGGTGCTGATTCAATTCCTTCCTGTAAAAATTGATAAGCACTATCACTGTCTCTTTTGTAATCTTCCATCTCTTGTTTTGATGCTTCACTAATAGTTAAATTAAAGTCTTTGAAATATAGCCGTTTCAAACCTTCCACACTCCAGCGAAAAATAAGATCTAATTCATTTTCCATTATTTCTTTAGTGATACTGGAATCTCTGACGCAATCAGCTTTTCCGGCTGCAACATCTTCTTCACTTCCAAAAGTTTTTTTAAAAGGTAAAATAGATATTCTTCTAAAAATTCCATGGCTTTTTTCTCTTACTGATGGCATTACATTTAAACCAAAAAAATGAGTGATATTAAACTGCATCGGTTGATGATCTTTGTTTTTTTTGTTCACATTCACCGGTTCCCCACATACTACTGATTTAAAGGCTGCTCCAATTTTTCCATTAGCTTCTGATAAATCATCATCATAAACTAAATTAAGACTTTTTCCCTCAAGGCTAGCTAAATCAAATTCGCCTGAAAATTTAGAAAAACCTAAACTTGATATATTTTCTTGACCAATTAAATGAGCCATAATATCCATTAATTTACTTTTTCCGTTACTACCATTTCCTAAAAAACAGAATGAAGATTGTACTTCTTGTGCATGGGGACTTAACATTAACCCCATTGACTCTTGAAGCATTTTTTGAGTTTCTTTATCAAGGATCCCATCTAAAAACTTCTTAAAATATGATGTTTGAAAATCTGTTTTTGTGGAACTTAAGCAATTCGCATGGATCTGTGTTGTCAATCGGAATTTACTATCATGCTTAAAAAAATCACCAGTTTTCCAATTTAGAACGCCATCAAGGCAATTAATAAAATCTTTTTCCGGATATTTTTGAACATCGTCTCGAGCAACCATCATAAGTAATTCGCTAAAATTCTTCGCTTTTCGTGGGGTTAAATCTGATACATCTTTACAATTCGCAAAATATGTTTTATGAATTTCATTTTCTTTTACTAATTCATAGAAACCTTTTTCATCATCATATATAAAAACAAAATTTCCTCGGATAAATAACGGCCTTTGTGCCATTAAATTATTCACTAATAAAATCGGTATTACCTTATCATTTTGATCGTACACTCGGTCTTGAAAGAAACTATAAATACTTTCAGAAATTGATTTCAATTCTCTTTCATCTTCAATTGGAGGCTTGCATTTTTCTTCATTTAATGAGATAATATATGCAAAGATTGTTTCTAAATCACGCTCAATTGATTTAGAAAATTTCCTTACACCAGCTTTGAATAATTTATCATTACGCTCACCAGTTTTAAATTCTTTGTTATCAATAGCTTGCCCGCTTTTGACTTGACCCGTCTTGCCTGAATGGGTCTTTTTTATTTTTTGTTTTTCATCTTGATCTTTAAATAATTGAAATAATTCTTCTGGAATTTCAGCAATCGGAAGATCAATAATAACTTTGTATTCTCCCATATTTCCATTTTTCTTTTTTCTCTAACTTCCTGGAGCAACAATATATCCGCCATCTGTTCTTAGGTCTATACCTGCAAAATAATTTGAACGATTTTTCAATCCTTTTTTATATTTATAATATATATGCCATCCATTATTAGGGCTTTCTATTATTAGTGTATTAG
>LGVF01077255.1_pt1 | contig 33920 bp, 25 predicted proteins | sample 469901 | NCBI WGS metagenome assembly LGVF01 (sample SAMN03893561, study PRJNA290197) | marine sediment metagenome | material: sediment; isolation source: combined push core samples #3730, #5133, and #5579 collected at Hydrate Ridge | place: Pacific Ocean: Hydrate Ridge
GGACACACTGAAGGTTTCTCGCACCTCGGCACGACCGAGATGTTTTTCTTGGTAGATCGGAGCCAGCAGACCTTCCATGGCGTTACGAACGTCTTCAACAGCATCGTAGATGATGCTGTAGAGCCGAATATCGACCCCGTCAAGTTCAGCTTGGGCACTGGCCTTGGGCTCAGGACGGACGTTAAAGCCGATGATGATGGCATCGGAAGCCGCCGCCAGGGACACATCGCTTTCGATGATACCGCCGACAGCACAGTGAATCAACACTAGGCGACAGGCCTCGGTAGAGAGCTTGCCCAGAGAATCCTTGACAGCTTCGACAGAACCTTGCACATCCCCTTTGATGATAACCTTGAGCTCCTTGACATCGCCTTCCTGCATGCGGGCATAGAGCTGCTCGAGAGAAATCCCGCTGGAGCTAGCCAGTTCCGATTCCCGCAATTTGCGTTGACGATGACCAGCCACATCCTTGGCCGCCTTTTCGTTTTCTACGGCATGGAAAGGATCTCCTGCTTCGGGAGTGCCCGACAGACCGGTAACCTCCACCGGGCAGGAGGGACCGGCTTCGGTCAGCTGAAGGCCACGATCGTCGGTCATGCTGCGGACGCGGCCGAAGTTGACTCCGGAAACAATGGGGTCACCAACGCGCAGGGTACCTTCTTGTACCAATACCGTAGCTACCGGGCCGCGACCCTTATCGAGGCGGGCTTCAACGATAATACCCTTAGCCCGTTTTGCCGGATTGGCCTTGAGCTCAAGAACGTCCGCCTGAAGCAAGATCATTTCCAGCAAGGTATCGAGGTTGGTGTGCTCCTTCGCCGAGACGTCAACAAAGATAGTGTCGCCGCCCCAATCCTCGGGCACCATCTCAAACTCGGTCAGTTCCTGCTTGACCCGATCGGAGTTGGCGCCAGGCTTGTCCATCTTATTGACCGCCACAATAATCGGTACGCCGGCAGCCTTGGAATGGTTGACCGCTTCCTTGGTCTGTGGCATGACACCGTCATCGGCAGCCACCACCAGGATCACAATGTCCGTAGCTTGGGCACCTCGAGCACGCATGGCGGTAAAAGCCTCATGACCGGGGGTGTCTAGAAAGGTGATTTTGCGGCCATCCAGCTCGACATCGTAGGCGCCGATATGCTGAGTGATGCCCCCGGCCTCGCCAGCGGTCACATCAGTGGTACGGATCGCATCGAGAAGACTGGTTTTGCCATGGTCGACATGCCCCATGATGGTTACCACCGGCGGGCGAGGCTGCAAGTCCTTTTCATCGTCAGGCCCTTCGGACTCAATACCGACCTCTTCAAGGAGCATACCCTCGTCAAACGCGACGTTTTCCACTTCATGGTTGAATTCGGTGGCCAACAGGGCGGCTGTTTCATAATCAAGAGGATGATTAATGGTCACCATACTACCTTGACGCATCAACTCCTTAATCAGGTCCTTGCCTTTGATACCCATACGTTTGGCCAGTTCACCAACGGTTATTACATCGCTGATACGAATAATCCGTTTGATGGCCTTGGAGACAGTCACCTCGGTTTTTTGCAGCGTCTTGCCGCCCTTTTTACCCCTGCGAGGACGACGGTCCCGATCGGGCTCAAAAATCTCCCGCTTCGGACGACGTCCACGACCGCCATCTCGCACTGCATTATCCCGGACGTCGGGGCCTTTACCACCCTTCTTCTTTTTGCTGGCCCGAGCGGCTTCTTCCTGTACAAGGACTTCCGGCGGCACCACCTGAGTGGGCTTCGCCGAAGGACGGCCCGAGCTAGGACGGGCAGAGCCTGGACGGGCAGAGCCTGGACGGGCAGAATCGGGACGGGCAGAGCCTGGACGGGCAGAGCCTGGACGGGCAGAGCCTGGACGAGGCCGAGCAGCGGCGGTTCTTTTGGGCGGAGCCAATTGGGAAAGTTCTACGCGACCCAGTATTTTAGCCTGGGACGCAGTAGCCTCCCGCACCTCGGGAGCGGGCGCTTCTGTTTTAGCTGTTGGCTGCGGAACTTCCACGGCCGGCTCTTTATCTTCGGCATCACCTTGGGCATTAACCGAAGCGTCAGAAGCCGCTTCAACTGGGGCAGGCTCCTCGGCAACAGGCTCTTGCGAAGCTCCTGCGTCTACAGGCTCCTCGGCAACAGACTGCTCATCGGAAGCTGTCTCAGCCATGGGCGCGGCAGTATCTTTATCCGGATCAGCGGACTCAGGGATTGCGGCGATGGGCTCGTCTGCTGGTGGCGCAGCTTTAGGTACTTCCTTGCGACGGCGTCGAATGATGCCGGGATTAATCCGCTGCTCCTCGACCTTTTGTTCAACAACCTTCTCGGCCGGAGCCTCAACAGTCGTTTTCCCGCCCTCTAAAAGAGCAAGGGCCGCTGCATCCAGAACGCTCAAGTGATTCTTGGCTTCGATTCCAGCAACCTTAAGGCGCTCCAGTAGCACCTTATTATCCAATCCCAGCTTTTGCGCTAATTCGTAAACTCGCATTTTGTCACCCATCAGGCCTCTCCCGCAATCTTCTTGTATCTTAAAATTTCATTATTTATTGTCTCCGCAAGCGGGCCAGAACGTAGCGCAACAACGCTTCGCTCCCCCTTGCCCATCAACTGCCCCATATAACCCTTGTCAAATATGACATGGTAGGGGACCCCACGACTTTCTGCTATCGACGCCACCTTACTGGCAATAGTTGGAGACAGATCTTCACTTAGCAAAACCAGGGATAGATCGGAATCTCGTCCCAACTCGGTCATAACCAGACGACTGCCGGACCTAACAATTCCAGATTTTCGAGCCATTCCGACTAGATTGGCTACGCGTTGCCTGACTTGGTTAACCAGGGACTCTTTCAGGGCCTCGCAAGTCGGCGACACACAGGGCCCAGTAAAAATACGCTCGAACTGTTTGCGCTTGACTGCAGTTTCCAGACAAGAGATTTCACAACAGGTATACCCCCCCCGACCGGGCAATTTTCGCCCGTAGTCGACTAAAACCTCGCCCTGCGGGGAGAGAACATACCGCACCAAAAGTGACTGGTCAAGAACCTTACGGCAGGCAATGCAACTGCGCTGCGGCCCTGGACGACTTGCTATACTCAATCCTGGCCCCGCTCCTCATCGGCAACTTCTTCATCGACCTCGGAAGCAGCCTCGTCACTATCGGAAGCAGCCTCGTCACTATCGGAAGCTGTCTCTTTGTTCAGCGGGCTAGTGCCATCGGAAGGTTCTGGGTCCGACTCGGCAATTGGGAGATCAATTGATTCGCTATCTCCTGCCTCGGCCTGCACTTCTTCACCCACCTCGGCGTCCCCTGCCCCTTCGTCAACCTGACTGGTTGCATCAGTAAACTCTTCCATGGCAGCTTCCGCTGCCCGGCTTTCGCTCTTAATATCGATATTCCATCCCGTCAACTTGGCCGCAAGACGGACATTCTGGCCTTTTTTGCCAATGGCCAGGGAAAGTTGATCGTCCGGCACAATGACTTCGAGGGATTTCATTTCATTGTCGACGTAGATTCGGGTCACCTCAGCAGGAGACAGAGCCGAGCAGGCAAAGCGACCGACATCCATGGTCCAGGGGATAATGTCTATCTTTTCCCCTCGCAGTTCGGAGACGACATTCTGTACCCGCGAACCGCGCATACCGACACAGGCCCCCACCGGATCGACGTCAGAGTCGTAAGACGCTACAGCAATCTTGGTGCGACTGCCGGCTTCGCGAGCGACCGCCTTGATCTCAACGATACCCTCGGAGATCTCAGGCACTTCGAAATGGAATAGCGCAGCTACCAGATTGGGATGGCTACGAGACAGAATGATCTGCGGTCCCTTGGTGGCCATCTTAACTTCGGAGATATAGACCCGAACACGATCGCCCTGGCGATAATTTTCCCGAGGTACCTGCTCCCGATGTGGCAGCAAACCCTCTGACATGCCGAGATCCACAATGAGATCGCCTCGCTCATATCGACGAACGATGCCATTGACCAGCTCACCGACACGGTCTTTGAACTCATTAAAGATCTTTTCCCGCTCGGCTTCCCGCACCTTTTGAATAATGACCTGCTTGGCGGTCTGAGCGGCGATACGGCTAAAGCTGCCGGCATCCATCTTCATTCCGAGGGAGTCACCAACCTGCACCTCAGGGTCGATACCCCCGGCTTCCTCCAGGTCGATCTCCTTATAGGAATCGAGCACCTCATCAACCACGGTGACGAACTCAAAGATCTCCACTTCACCCAACTCATCGTTGTAATGGGCTTCAAGGTCACGGGTGTTGCGAAATTTTTTATTGGCTGCAGACAAGACCGCGGACTCAAGCGCTTCGACCAAAACGGCACGATCGATACCCTTGTCCTTAACGACCTGATCAATAATATGATTTAGATTTTCCAGCATTTTAACTATATCCCCCTAGTTTTCCATACTTGTTCACGGCCGGGAATAGCGGTCATAAACCTTAAAACTCAATTTCCAGGTTGGCGCGCTCGATATCACACAAGGGCAACTCAACGATACCGCCTTTTTTATCCATCTGCTCAAGCAGCACCAAGCCATCTCGCAACCCAAGCAACTTGCCGACGAAGGTCTTACGTTGCTGCCCCCGTTGATCCGGGTCGCACTTGCCAGACATCTTAATCCTGGCAAGACGCATGCGAAAACGCTCGTAGTCAGCAGGCCGAGTCAACGGTCGATCGATACCCGGTGAGGAAACCTCTAGCCGGTAGGCAGAAACGATCGGATCCTCAACCTCGAGCAGCACACTGACTTCGCGGCTGACCTCGGCACAGTCATCAAGGTTGACCCCGCCCTCCTTGTCAACAAAGAGGCGCAGCACCATGTCCCGCTCCTCCCGACGATATTCCAGAAGAACCAGTTCGAACCCTTTTTCAGCGAGAACCGGCTCAACGAGTTTGGATATTTTGTCGATAATGGTACTACCTGACATAACACTAAGCCCTGAAATAAAAAAAGTGAGCTGCGAGCCCACTTTTTAGTGAACAATAATTATCCTTCACAAGTACCATAAAGATCAGCTATCTGCAAGAACAATTTGCACTTACAAGGATCACTCTGCTTGCGATGTGGGCAGCAGTTGCAGGGAGTTGAGAATCTGCTCCATTTCAACTTGATCCCGCGGGTCGCGCAGCGGGTCAGTGTAGTATAGGTAGAACCGGTAAGGGGCTTTATAGCCGATGAGACCGACAAATGATCGAGCCTGCCCGTCCAAAAGATAACGGGCTTCAACCCTGCATGCATTCGAAGATCCAACTATAGATGACGAAGTAATCCGGCTCTCCAGGTTAGTTACCCCTTCTTCGTTCGCCAGCGCCAGCAGGGCACCGTGGGCCGAAGCTTGCAGTTCACCACGAGTCTGGCCAGTCTTTTCCTGCCGCCGCGAACTAAAGTCGATCATCAGGTAGGCACCGCTATGCTCGTTGGACACGTATCCTTCGTTAACCGACAATCTTTTCCGAGCAAGCAACAACAATTGCTTATCGTTGATTTCGGGAGCAATGATCGCAACTTCCTGCCGCAGATGATCGATCATCTTTTGCGCAATAAAGTCTGGCGCTTCTGTACTGAACTGCCAGCGAAGACTCGGCAAGGCCAAGGCCAACTCCAGACGGTTGTCGATCTGCAGGCGATGCGTAGGCGTTGGCTTGAGTACAGGGGCACAACTGCTGAAGACCAGCAGTAAGACAACGGAGGAGAACAACACTCTATGCATGACAGCTCCCAGAAAAATAACGGCACACCTCACGCCGCCCAAGCAAAACAACGGCACGGAAGCGTATAGAAAGAGGAACCACAGCTAGCCTAGGCCACGGCACTTTTGCGACGCAACAGGCTGACGCTTTCGATATGGTGGGTCTGAGGGAAAAAATCAAAAGGCTGACTCCATTCCAGGCAGTAGCCGTCCTGCAGTAACGGTTGCAGATCCCGCACCAAGGTCGGAGGCTCACAGGAGACATAGAGAATACGCCGAGGACGCAACACCTGCAACTCCTTAATGACGCCAAAAGCACCGCTGCGAGGCGGGTCAAGCATAACCAGATCGAAACCGGGTCCGCTTGACAGTTGACTGGCTGCACCATCGGCCGCAAGATGATGAAAAAAGGCGTTATCTATACCGTTACGCTGAGCATTCACTCGGGCCTTGGCAATGGCCGGGGCAAAGCCTTCCACTCCGACCACTTCCCCGACACGGCGTGCAACGGGCAGGGACAAGTTGCCCATGCCACAGTAAAGATCGAGCACCCGCTTTGCTCCGCATTGCTGAACTGCATCGACAACCGTTTCGGTCATTGCGCGATTCTGCTCAAGATTAACCTGGGCAAAGCCACCAGGGCCGTAGGCCAAGGTCAAGGGCGGTTCGCCGACACGAATGCATAGATCTTCTTCCCCGCAAACCAATTGCGGCTTGTTCTTGCGACCTCCCTGTAAAAACAGGGAGATACCTACATCAGAGACCCGAGGGCGAAGAAAGTCGGCGACGGCCGCACCCTCCGTGCCGAGATAATGCAACACAGCCCGAACTTGACCGTCGTCACCAATCCCCAGATCCAACTGGGTCATGCGGTGACTATGACGGAAGCCGTTGAGCGCCTCGCGGAATACACTGGCAGCCTGATTAAGGCTAGGATGCAGGATCGGACACTTCTTGTGATCAACCACAACATGACTGCCGCGGCGGTAAAACCCCATGACCAATTGCTGGCCCGTAACCTGTAGCTTGAGTTGAGCCCGGCTGCGGTAATACCAAGGTTCGACAGCTGCAACCAATGGCCGGATCAGCGCCCTATCAGCCCCAGCCTGACGATGGAGAAGATCAGCAAAGATCTGTTCTTTCCAGGCGCCCTGGACCTTATAAGGCAGGTGCTGCCACTGACAGCCTCCACATTGGCCAAATACCGGACAGGTCGGGAGGCAACGCTCTGCAGAGGCCTCCAGCACCTTCTCCAAACGGGCCTCGGCAAAACGCTTTTTAGCTTTAACCACGCGGCAACTCACCCGATCACCCGGAGCTGTCTGCGGGACAAAAATGACCTTGCCGTCGTGATATCCCAAGCCGTTGCCACCGTAGACCAGGGATTCTATATACAGATCATCAATAACCTGACTCATGCTTGTTGTTCCGTCCCTTTGCGCCGCTCACGCTCAAGCCAGTCAAGGCGACTCCACAGACCCCGCAAAATGCGGACTTCCCGATCGTTAAGTCCGGCACGGCCAAAAACACGCCGCAGGCTGCGCAGGATATGGTCCGGATTTTGTTCATCCAGAAAACCGATATCACAAAGAGTGTTCCGCATGTGCCCATACATGCTCTCGAGCACCCTGTTGGTAGCCAGTTTTTTACGCCCTCCCGATTTTAGCTGAACGGTAGCCTGGGCTTTGCCAATTTCATAAAGGCATAGCACTACCGACTGGGCCAGGTTCATGGAAGGTAACTGATCGCTGGTCGGTATAGTGATAAGTCGCTGACAAAGATCCAACTCTTCGGTAGCAAGGCCCTTGTCTTCACGGCCGAACACCAGGGCCACCCTTCCCTTCTCGGTCCAAGGCGAAAGATAGCTGGCCGCCTGATCGGGATGCAGAAAATCTTCGCGATATTTGCCGAAGCGCCGCGTGGTTGCCAAACTCAAATGGCAATCTTGCAAGGCATCTTCCAGACTGGTAAATATGGTTGCCTCTTCCAGTAAGCCACCGGCCTTAACCGCCATGCGTCTCGCTTCATCACTCAGATGATCGGTCCGTGGATTGACTAGACGCAGATCATTGAAGCCAAAATTCATCATAGCCCGACAGACAGACCCGATGTTCAAAGGCCCTTGAGGCTCAACCAATACAATAGTGATGTTTCCAATAGTCATAAAATGGTTTACCTATCCCGCGTAAGTGTCTGTATTTTAGTTATATAAAGATCTTCACAAAGCGTCTGACAAGCGGCGTCCGCAACAATGAGAGCTGTTTCGGCCCGCAGTATACGCAAACCAAGAGACACAACTTCAGCGGCCATGCCCGAACCGCAAACTCCTCCTCACAGAAACCGCCCTCGGTGCCGATTAACAATGCAAGGCAGTTCAGTTGCCGATGACCCAGGTGCTGGCTAAGACTTTGTCGCCCCTGCCCTTCGTAAAACAGTAAAGTCCGTTGAGACGCGACCATTTATGCTAGCACATGCAGCAACTCGACAAACGGCACAACCGTGGCAACAGTATCAGCGACTGAGGTTAGTCGACTACGAAAATACCGTTGTGCCGAAACTTTCAGAGCAATAACCGCCCCGCAATTACCTGCAAAAAAGCCAAGGCCCTGACCGAATCCAACGGCAGGGCCAACACCTTTTCAAGTATCTGAATTATTTCAAGTAGGACCAGGTTGCTTGGTCCTGCTTAGTTAACGCATGGCCACGGCAAAACCGGCATTCCGGCAACTGGCATAACGTTGACGTGCATCACTGGCCAGTTGCTGGTCGTAGACTTCGGCAAAATCGATTACATGACGAAAGTGACTCATAAATGCAACGCTGCAGGGTCTTCCCATGATAAGAATTTCAGCACTATGGGGATTTCGCTCAGCAATTCCGATAATGATCGGCTCATCGAGACAATCAACCGCACCGTTGTCATAAGCATGGGGGATAAATGAACCTTTGCGCCAAGTCCACATGAAACGATCCAAAGTCACAGCCTGATTTTCATCGCTGACCGTGATAAGGACCTTATTCCCGCTATTAAAAAACTGTTCGGCCAATTCACATAAGTGTCTGGCCTTCTCCGGCCTCTTAAGCTTAACGAATTCGACCTGGGTCATGCGCTGTCCCGTCTTTGTCTTAACAAATCTAAGTCACCAGAAGCTATGCAGGCTTAAAATTGAAGCCGCGGTCGAGAGCCAGCAAGTTGGCGGGAATGAATCGCTTATTGCGTTCAGGAATAATGACATCGAGAGCCTGCTTAATACTATCAAGCGACACCAAAGGATTGCGGGCCAGCAGCGCTCCCAGCATCACCATATTGGCCAACTTGACATTTCCAATCTCAGTGGCTATCTCGTTGGCGGGGATCGCCAGTGTAGAGATGTCGCTACGCTGATGGTCCCAAGCATCAATCAAGGAACTGTTGTAAAGGCAAAGCCCCCCGGAACAGATTCGAGGATAATACTTAACCATTGCGTCCTGGTTTAGAAGCAGGACATTGCTTGGGCGCCCGACTACCGGCGAACCGATTTCCTGATCGGCCACAATGACACTGCACATGGCCGCGCCTCCGCGTTTTTCCGGTCCGTAGGCGGGAAAAAAGGAAGCATTCTTACCTGCTTCGATAGCAGCATAAGCCAGCAAGTTGCCAATCAGCAGAATGCCCTGACCGCCAAAACCAGCCATAAAGACATCTTCGTTCATCCTATTGTTGTCCATGCAAAGAGACCTCTTATCTAAGCTCAACCCTGTTCCCCGCTCAGATCCTTAAAAGTGCCAAGGGGAAAGCAGGGCATCATTTCCTGGCTGATTCGCTCGTTGGCATCGAGGGCCGAAACCCCCCAGTTGGTCGGGCAAGCCGCCAGAACCTCGACGAAGGCAAAACCAGCACCGTTCTTCTGCATTTCAAAGGCTTTACGAATCACCTTGCCGGCCTGAGCGACACGCTTAGGAGCATCAACGGATACGCGTGCGGAGAAATGAGTACCATCAAGCAAAGCTATTAGTTCGGCCATACGGATCGGATTGCCGTCAGTTTGAAGATCGCGGCCGTAAGGGGTAGTGGTGGTCACCTGGCCGCTCAGGCTGGTCGGCGCCATCTGGCCGCCGGTCATGCCATAGGTCGTGTTGTTGACGAAGATGACGGTAAGATTTTCACCACGGTTGGCAGCATGAATGATCTCGGCGGTACCAATGGCCGCCAGATCGCCATCACCCTGATAGGTGAAGACAATACTATCGGGATGGACTCTCTTGACCCCGGTGGCCACCGCCGGAGCTCGGCCATGGGGAGATTCAACCACATCGATATCAAAATATTCGTAGAGCAGCACACTGCAACCGACAGAAGCAATGCCGATGGTCTGTTGCTGAACCCCGAGTTGATCAAGGGCTTCAGCCACCAGGCGATGAACCGTGCCGTGATGACAACCGGGGCAGAAGTGACTAGACACTGGTTTCAGGGAATGGGGACGCTCAAATACCGTAATCATACTATCGGCCATAATTAGTCCTTATAGCTTTTTTGCAACTGTTCGAAAAGCTCTTCCGGGGTCGGCAGCGAACCGGTCCCACCGGGACGACCATAAAACTGGACATCGGCTTGGCGATCGACGGAAAGACGTACATCTTCTACCATCTGCCCATTGTTGAGCTCGACGCAGAGGACCCTCCTGCAGCGCTCGGTAGCTTGTCGAAAAATTTGTTCAGGAAAGGGATATAGGGTAATCGGGCGAATTAAGCCGACTTTCATCCCTGCCTGGCGCGCCATGCTCACCGCGGTCTTGGCTATACGAGCCGCACTGCCAAATGCGGTGAGGATCAGCTCGGCATCATCGATGCCGATCGTTTCGCAACGCACCTCCCGACCCTTCAGGTCCTGATAGCGCCCGTGTAACTTCCAGTTGTGAGCTTCGAGAGCACCATCCGCCAAAAAAAGCGACTTAACGGTATTGCCCTGAGCACGACCCTGCTTACCGGTTACGGCCCAGTCTTTGGCAGGCAGATCAGCAAGGGGTTGATAGGGGTGCGGGATGAGAGCCTCTTTCATCTGGCCAATCATGGCGTCGCCGAGAATCATAGCCGGCATACGGTATTGATCGGCAAGGTCAAAGGCGACCATGGTCAGATCGTAGAGTTCCTGGATGGAATCGGGGGCCAGCACAATAAGGTGGTAGCCGCCATGGCCGCCGCCCTTAACTGCCTGAAAGTAATCGGCCTGGGAGGCATCGATACCACCGAGGCCAGGACCACAGCGCATCATATTCACGATAACTGCTGGCAGTTCGCTACCAGCCATATACGACAAACCCTCGGCTTTAAGGGAAATGCCTGGTCCCGACGAAGAGGTCATGACCCGCGCACCGGCTGCAGAGGCGCCAAGCACCATATTGATGGCGGCCACTTCGCTCTCAGCCTGCAAAAAAGTCCCCCCCTGCCCTGGCAACTCACGGGACATGTATTCGGGGATTTCATTTTGGGGTGTGATCGGATAGCCGAAATAGTAACGGCAACCAGCGGCAATTGCGCCGATGCAGACCGCTTCGTTGCCCTTAACAAAGAGCCGTTTATTCAAAAGTTCCTCCAGACTGCAAAGATCAGGATTGATAGGTGAACACCGACTGATCTCGCATCAATCCTTTTTAGACTGATAGACAGAGATCGCCCCATCGGGACACATGCGGGCACAGGCTGAGCAGGCGGTACACTTATCCTGGTTGGCATCACTAATCTGAGCCAAGGGATACCCCTGCTTATTTACCTTGTCACCCAAGGTGATCAGTTCCAAAGGACAAGCGATAACACATAAACCGCAACCCTTGCAGAATTCTTCATTGATGACGAGTTTTTTCAAAAGATGGTCTTCCTTTTGGCTAGCGTAGCATAATACTTAAACTGAGAAATCATAACAAATGTCGGAAAATTTAGCAAATATAGGATCAAGCACAACAGATGTACATCTGTTAACACAAGGTCAGTTTGCCAGGTATTCACTAACTCCACAGAGAACGAGGGATAAACCTGCCCCGACCGATGGCATCCGTTTTGTATCTTTTGTGTAAACTTTTTCTCCTCCTTGTCGTCAGAAGTACAAAACCAACGCATTTAACCAAGGAGGAAAACATCATGAAACAACGGAAGTTATGGCTCGGAATACTCTTTTGCTCACTTTTTTTATGGACCAGCAATGCCTTTGCCACCGGGCCGGTAGCCCAGCGCCAAGCCCATCAGCAACAGCGCAATGAGCAGGGTGTCCGCAACGGCAATATCACACGACCCGAACTAAAACAGCTAAAGAAAGAACAACGCCATATTGCCAAATTTAAACACAGGGCACAGCGTGATCATCGCCTTACCCGCCACGAAGCACGGCGCATCAACCGATTGCAGGACCGCGCCAGCAAAAATATTTATCGTTATAAGCAAAACAAGGCTAAACAACCACGAATGACTCGCCATGCCCACAAACGCCTCAATAATTATCCTGCAACACGTCCCCATCGTCGTCACTGCAGCGTAGATAAGTACATTGGAAGCTCAATTAACGGCATTATAGCCCAACCTGGAATTTCCCTGGCCTGGAACATCGCCCTCGATTAACCTGCAGTCGCTCAACAACAGGTCCTGAACACACAGATACCACTCTTGCCTATATGGCAAGAGTGGTATCTGTCTAATATATATGCCTACTTATGTTTTATAAAAGCTGGTTTAGCAGTAATTCACCGGGGGCGCAGTAGATATAATCCCCCTCCACCGGTTGCCATTTTGGCTCTTTGATTTTACCGAGTTGCTTATGGTGAAAGATCAATCGGTATTCGATACTGTCAGCATCGGCATCTCGATAGAGAGTTTTTTCGACCACCGGTTCACCGACTGCAAGCGACAGAGCCAAACCTTTATGATCGGTGAACAGCTTACCAAATTGTTTATAGCGTAGTTCAACACTCACTCGCGCGATTCCAAGCTCTTCCAGTTGATCTAGGTCAGCCTCCGCTTCGATGACCTGAGGACTCACCGGCGCCGCAAGGGTAACTGCCATCAATTCACCTTGCTGCCATTTGGGAGTGGTCGGATAAAGATGGCCGCCCCGCAGGCTCCATTGTACGGCGTAGTCGTAAGTCTGGGCATCATCCCCCATCCGTGCATAACTGAGGGTGGCGGTCTGACCGCTCTGTTCCAGAAACTTGCGATCGATAGTCACTTCATCGATAAAAGGTCGCTGGCCCTGGCGCGGCACCCGCACCTGAATGGTGGCATAGTTGACCATCTTCTGAAAAATATCGTAGGCCTCGTTGTCGATCACAAAGCGCATCTCTCGACGTTGAAAGAAGGGGTCGTCGAGATTGACCTCGGCCACCAATTTGGGATTGTCTTTGTATTTGGCGTACCAAGCTCCAACATTGCCCGTCATTGTGTGGTTTTCATAACGAGCCATAACTTTTTTCAGTGACAACACCTGACTCGATTTGCGACTGATTTCTTTCCGCTGGAAAGCCGTATATTGATAGTGGTTTACCTTGGCTGCTTCCTTTCTGCGAGCCGCAATAGCCTCTTCGTCTTTTTCATCCCCCTCGTCCATCAGTTCTTCTTCAGTCGGTTCGCCGAGGCGCTTCTGTAAGTCGAAGAAAGATTCCAACACCAGCTTATGCAAACCGCTCTCGACAATCTCTTTGTCGGCATCCGGTACATGCTGGATATAATTAAAGGTGACTGTACCCGACTCGGTCAAAAAATCGAGCATCTGTGACTGCTCTGTTTCGGTTAGCGTGGTGGTCTTGCTGGTACTTACCTTGAAGGGGTTATACCACTTAGGGTTCCAGTATCGCTTACTTTTAACCTTCTTTTCTCGTTCCAGCGTGTATTCGCTTTGTATTTCATTGTACTTGTCGTAATCGATCTTGACCTCCACATCGTAAGCAGGAAGCTTTACAATATATTTGAGGTCAAACACCACCGAAATGTCGGTAGTCGGTTGTTCAAGAGACTTAGCCAACAAAGTGGCACCGTAGGCATCTAGCCGTGCTGCCACCGCCACCCTCTGACCTTCCATCACCGGGGCCTTACCGCTGGTAACTAAAGTCGAGGTAAAACCCTCATCGTTGAGAGTTGCAGAAACAACATTGAAACTATTGCCCTCAGCACCCACCTCCAAGGGGACGGCGCCCTTGAGCTTGGCACCTTTCACCTTTTTAGCCAGTAGCTTGGCGGTTTCTTGTTGTTGCTCCTGACTCAAGCCATATTCAACTAAAAAGTGCAGAATCGCGCCCTCGGCACCACCAGCCTCCTTGCTTTTATCGCTGACAAAACGAATCAATGAAAACTTCGGCGTGCCATCGGGATCACGAGCTACATGAGGGTTGCCCGGCAGATAATAATAATTTTTTGATGGTTTAGCAGGGTCTTTTGTCGCAGCAGAGAAACAACGCACGGTGGTGCCATCCTTGAGTTTGATATCAAGATGACGACCATATTGAATCCCGCCGATTTCTCTGACCGCACTAGCGCTAGGAATGATTTGCATCGGTTTGATCTGCAACGGTTTCAGCTGACGCATAAATTGCAGTTTGCCGTCGTTAGCGGGTTTAGCCCAGGAACTACCCTGCAAAAACAGAGAGAGACCTATAAATAAAGCCATTGCCAGGAGATGTTTCTTCACCTTGTTCCTCCTCTAATATGGATATGAAACATGAAACAGATAGTTAGCGAACCGGCGGCATAAGAACCAGGTAACTATCCTCCAGGGTTTGCCATGCACCGCGAATCGGTTGATCACCCGAAGGATACCAATTAACCCGGTATTCAGGCCGGGTTTGTGGATCACAGAAGAGCACTGCGCTGGCGACCGATTCCGCATCGGTAGCTCGCATCACAGCCAGTCGTTTGGTTTTTAGTTTGTTAAAAACTGTATAACGCACCTCCAGCATGGCACTGCGGATGGCCGCGTCTTCAAATAAGAACCGGTCGGCGTCAATCTCGAGATCAAGACGGGTCAAGGGTGGAGCGATAGTAATTATCGGGTCGCTCCCCGAGTGCCACGACTGACCATCGGAGGGATCTTTGATCTGATGGCGCCCCTGCAGACTCCAGGTAGTACGGAAGTCATAGCTCAGCCAATCTGAATCTTCTAATCCGAGGCGGGCATAGCGCCAGGTCTTGGAAAATCGTCCTTCCCGAATATCTTCTCGAGTAAATATCAACTCACCTGTGGCAACGGCATGCTCGGGATACGTTTTGCGTACTGCCACCCCGGCAAAATTCAACATTTCCTCAAAAGCGCCCCGGTAATCGCCGTCGATCTGGAAATAGACATCCCGTTTCTGAAAGGCTGGGTCGGCGAGGTTAACCACCCGAAACATGTCAGGATTATCCTTGAACTGTTGATAAAGACCGGAAATATTTCCAGCCGTATCGACAGGCACCTTGACGACGGCCCTACGGGTCAGGTTGATACTAAACACAGCCCGATTGATATCTTCACGCCGCTTAAGCACATATTGATTATCGGTGTAATATTTTTGATTTCCAGTACCGGTAAACAATTTGGACAGCCACCCCTTTTTCTGCCGCCCCTGTATCTGACCCGATTCGACAGCGGTTTCCTTTTCAGGGATAGCGGTTATACCGGTCTTTTGGTCAAAGATGATTTCGGTTAGTTTGCTGGTGCAAAGATCAACCAACGATTGCATCGCTTTATTGGCTGTATCTTCAGGCAGCCGATCCAGAAGTTCAACATTGACAACTCCGCTACGCACCAGTTCGTCGGTAATGTCTCGAATCTGTCGCTTACTATAGCCATCCTGACGATTCATGACCCGGGAATAATGTTGATAAACGGTCGAAACATCGGCCTGAATCCGGGCTTCAAAACTCGGCAAAACGGCTTCGTAATAGGTCCGCAGCGCCACCGATACATCAGAGGTGGGTTTGTTGAGAGACTCCCATAGCAAGGTGGCACCATGAGGAGTAAGGGTTGCCGCCACCGCTGCCTTAGCCCCAGGCGTCACCGGAGCCCGACCGCTAGTGATTAGACTTCGAGTAAATCCATCATCGGACAAGGAGCCGGAAATGATGCTAAAGCTGCCGTCTGTCTGCTGATGAAGAGGCACAGGGCCGAGCAGACGGGCATCGGACTGCTCCTTTTTCAGCGCTTCTTTCAATTCAGCCAATTCATCGGCCGGCAAACTGAAAGTGATCAACATATGCAACAGACCGCCGCTGGTTTCTCCTTGAGGGTCGATAAATTTGACCAGTGAGAGTTCCGTACCCCCATCGGCGCGGGTCGCCACCCGGGGTGCGGGTGGCAGATAGTAATAGGCCTTGGGATCAGCAGCATCCTGCAATAACAACACGCCGTTTATTTCCCGTTGGCCCGATTCATAATTGACCAGGGCATTGCTGACACTGAAGGCTGCTAGCAGCATGAAGCAAGTCATTAGGGTCAAGGTCGTATAACGATAAACTCTTTTCATTCTCAAGCACCTCCCCCCGGGAGTTCATCCCAATAGACCAGGTTTCCGGAAAGCGGAACAAAAGGACCACTCACCTTGCGACCACCGGTCAGGTACCAATCGATCTGCACTTCGACTTGAGGTTTTTGCAGGTCTTCGGCCACCTCAAGAATAATAGCCGGGGCCGGCCCCTTATTGCGAATGGTCACCTGATTGGTCACCAGCCGTCCGTTAATCAGACTGCTGACAGTAATCACACCATGACGGACGCCAGATTCAGTAAGGACCTCTCCCTCCCCTTCAATAGTCACACTGCGATATCGATGTGGCGGTTGCAAAGCCAACATTGGACTATCGGCCTTATCCCAGGTAGACCGCACTTCCACACCGCCGTGGAAGGACCACAGGGTCTGGTATTGATAGTCGAGCCAGGCGATCCGGTCATCGTCCCCTTTGTAACCGTAACCGAGGGAGAAGGTATTGCTCTCGGCATTGAATTTTTCCGGGGTAATAACCACTTCGTCGCTGGTAACGGCCCCTGCCTGGTGACGCTTCTTCAGTTTGACGGTCACATAGTTAAGATGCTTGGTAAAGGTAGCAGCATCCTGACCGTCAAGGGTGACCAGTACCTCGCGCTGCTTGAACACTGGATCATCTATGGTGACCGCGCGAAACACTCGCGCATCGTGCCCATAACGGCTGTACAGGGAACCGATATTTTCCGCCATGGCAAATGCCTGGTTCTCGGTCCGATAATGATTCATGTTGTAGGTCAGCTTGCCGCTGCGCTTGATGTTCTTCATCTGGTAAGAAGCCACCAGAGAGAAACCGGGTTGGTTGTTGGATCGACGTTGGGCAGCACTGCCGGATGATGCCGTGACCGGACGAGTGCTGGAGGCCGACGAGCCTGATGAAGCGGCTGACGCTGTAGGACTGCGAGTGGATGCAGTGCTGGTAGAGGTTGTGGCCGGTGCTGCCGGCTGGCTGGTACTGGTGCCGGTGGTGCCGGAAGTAGCTGCAGGGGCACTAGCCGCATCGGCAGTGAAAGGATCGGGAATTGCGCTGGTATTGCCGGTTGAGGATGAACTCTGGCTGGTGGTAGATGTTACATCATTGGCAGCGCTGCCCAACCGATCCCGAAGCATGCGAATACGGCCTGCGACCTCTTCTCCGCGAGTGCCGCTAGGCTGATGATTCTGTTGATAAGATTCGTAGGCGTCCAGGGCTTGACGCACCGCAGCAGTTGAAAAACCGTCGCTGCTGGCCGTTTCGTAAAGGCGACGGGCCCGGTTGTAGGCTTCGCTGGCCGATTCAGTGGCTGCCGACGCAACGGCCTCGCCGGTTTCACTTTCCGTAGACCGGGTCGCCAGGGTGCCGCCGCTGGCCATGCGCTCAGCGGTCTCGGCATCGGTCATTGCACGCTGCCCCTGAGGGCTGGCCGGTCCCCACAGTTCGGCTGCTTGCCTTAGTTGCTCAGCAGCTTCCTGGTAGCGTTCGAGGCGGGACAAAGCCTGGCCGACGTTGTTGACCAGGGCTGCACGGCGATCAGCGCGGGGATTGGAAACCTGGTCATACAAATGAAGCGATTCCTGAAAGCCCTCAAGCGCCGGTAGAAACCGCCCTGCCTGAAAGTGTTCGTTAGCCCGCTGAAAGACCTGGCGAGATTCCTGCTCACGGGCAGAGAGCGCCTCCCCTGAACCGCTCCCAGAAGAACCTCCTTCGTCCATGGCACGACTCTGCACCTCCTGCGAACGCTGAAGAGCGGTACGGCCAGCAGCAGTGGAACGCCCATAAAGATCCGCGGCATTCAGATAATTAAGGGCGGCGTCGGCATGGCGACCTTGAAAGGACAGAATATCGGCCATTTCACTGTAGATAACCGCCCGTGCTCCAGCGGGAGGACTGGCCATCTGCCCATACTGATGCAAGGCTTCGCGATAGGATATCAGGGCCAGATCGTATTGCCCCTGAGCGAGATGGGTATCGGCCAGTTGCTGCGCGGCAAGGGCCTCCTGTTCACCGGCGTGGGCGACGCCGACAAGAAAATGCTGCAATGAGGCGATCAAGGTATCGAAATCGTCCGGAAGCAGGCTGGTTCGCCGCGGACTACTGGAAGAGCTTCCGCTGGATCCGGCAGAATTACGCAACAACTGCACCGCCTGATTAAGTGAACTGTAGCTGTTCTTCTCGGCAGCGGCCCGACTCAAATCATCGGTAGGAGCCGGATCGAACATAACCTGTAATAACTTGGCATTGACGCTATCGAGTATTTTGTCAAGAGCCACGCTCTCACCCTTAGTGGTAATCTTAACCGCTCCGGTCTGACGCAATTCCTGAAGCAAAATATCCACATCGGCACCAAACCAGCTGTATTTAAAACCAGCCTTGACCCGGTGATGTTTGCTGATGCGACTCCAGTCCGCTTCCAGGGTGGCTTCGTAAGGTTCACGCACCCCGGCGAATTCCATATCAAAAACCAGCGAGATGTCGGGGGTAGCACTCTTGAAACTTTCCCACAACAGCTCCGCACCTTCCCGGGTCAGAGCCATGGAAACAGCGGCTTTCTGCCCTTCCATCAGCGGGGCTTTTCCCACTGCGACGGTACGGGTAGTCACTTCATTGTCTTGTTGAAAAGAAGTAATCAGGGCAAAGCTTCCCTTGCGATAGACAATAGGACCAGCTATGCGAGCATCAGGAAGTTTTTCCTGCAGAGCCTTTTCTGCGGCTTTAACCCTTCCCTTATCCGCACCGTAGGTCACCAGAAAATGAACTATGCCACCCCCTCCAGCCCTGCTGGTACCTGCTTGGCCGGTTTTCTCTGTGCGGGCATATTTCAAAAAGGAGAATTGCGGGCGACCGTCTTTGGTAGCAAGACGGGGCTGGTCGGGCAAATAATAAAAGACATCACTCTCTTTCAGCGATTGATAACAGATCAGGTCTCCACACTGTTCCATGCGATCGAGATTAATCTCCTGGCCGCCTGCAGGGCTGACCAGAAACATCACTAAAAGCAGACCGATGAAGAAACCTGCCCTCCTGCAATGTTCAGTTCTCATCATTTGAATCCTCCTGTTCATTCAAATCAGAATCGAGAGCATCGGTTGAGTCGGACTGCACCGAAGCGGAACGATAGGCCGTAATATCAAGTAGACTATCTCCCTGCTTTTGTTGCCAGGGCCCCGCCTCTCGTCGACCATCTTTAAAAACTTTTGTAATCCTCACCCTATAAGGTTGATCCAAGTCCCTGGCCAGTTCAAAATCGATACGGGCACGATAATCGTCCGCTTCGTAAAAGGTCCGAGTTTCAACTAAATCACGGCCTTCAGTGGGAATGGCCACCTCAACAATTTTGGCATATAGTTCCGGGATCAGGTCTTCCAGAAAGTCGAAACAGAAAATATCGAGGCCGGTATAGCCTCGAATCATACGACCGCTAAGGTCGGTACGCCGAAAATGTTCAGGAAAACGTTTTTGATCTAGATCGACGGGTAGCGTCCAGCCATTGGCGACCGAGACTTTTTGCCACGATAATTCGGTTCCAACGCCTTGCGTAACACCGTTCAGCTGTTCTTCAACTACCAGACTAACCTGAAGTTGACCTAGATCGATGGCTTCCGACAACAACTGGGAATTTTCAGCGGCCAACGGTAGCACAAAATGGCCGCCGCTCCAGCGGCTGCCCTGATGCAATTCCTGACTCTGGGCAGCGAAGAGCAATCGAATGTTGGCTTCGGCAATCGGCATGCTGCGTAGCTTTGGTCGACTAATGCCCATCTTCTTCAGGGCATTACGCACGAGTTTAAGCTGTTCTACAGGCCGTTCTCGATTAACGGTCAGTGCCAAAACTCCATGAGCCCAAAACGTCTTCTGATCGCCCGTGGCCTTGCGACCGTAGTAGCGAAACAGCTCGAAGCTGTAGGCAGGACTACGATCTTCATTCAACTGAAGCTGCGGCATGGCTGGAGTCAGGTACCAGATATCGCCCCGGCGATGATCCGGATAAATACGGACACCATCGATGTCACAGAAATGGCCGAGATCTGGCGCGGCGGCCAGAGGACTGGCCAGCATGAATACACAGCAAAAGGCCAGAAACCATTTCATGGGAGATCGTCAGGCAACAACCCTTCGAGCTGGGTCGTACCAATAAACTGGCTAAATGAACGTCCATCCTGCCAGATTTCCTGTTCAAAGGTTTCTCCAGAGTTGGACACAGCAGACAACCGGTAGCGATAGAGCAAAGCATCGCTGCCCCGTCCGTTCGGCACAAAAAGTCTAACCTGATCATATTGATTGTCTTCGGCGGTCAGCTGAACCTCTTTTTCGAGAACTTCGCTACCATCGGCGATAAAAAATGGCGATTTAATCCGCACTACGATCTTATAAAGATCCAGATCGTCAAAAGTCGCAGGTATGGCCTCAAATTTCAGTTTTTCACCAGGAGCTACAGCCACACCTTTACGAACCTGCTGATCAAAGGTACTTACGCAGGGGGTACAATTCCTGTCGAGTTCCGTGGTTAACCATGCGGTAAGAATATTTTTACCCAGAACCCGATCAACGGGCGGCAGCCGAAAAGCTCTTTGTTCTCCAGGGGGAATTAGAGTGGCCGTTTTCAGTTCTTTCGAGACGCGCTCCAGTTGTTGGCCATTTAAACGATAGGCGTTAATGGCTTGTATCTCGACGGGAAAACCCGAAACATTCGTGAGTTTTGTGACGGCACGACCTTTGAGCCAATCATTGAACCCCTCGACCACCTGACCGGCAAAATGATGGTAAACAACACGGATGGGAACGGGCACGGTAGCTTCCCCAACCTTAACCAGCAAGTGCCCTGCCAGTCCTTCGCGTCCCAGCTGAGCCAACACCTCTTCGACCTCATCCTGAGTTAAAGCCAGAGTGAGTCGAAAAGGCTGTTTGAGATGAGCCGGGGGAACAAGATGAATACGATCGGCGCTTAGAGATAGACCGGTAGCCAAGGCTTGCAGATCAACCTCAGCTCCGATCCCTTTAACGGCCTTTAGCTGAAGCTTAGTGCCGGGAGCCAAATCAAGAGCCTGGCGCAAAATAGCTTTCAGCAGCTGAACATCTCCAGAACGCTGCGGAGCTGCCAATTCGGCGGTTAACATCACCGAGGGCTCGTCTGCTGCGGCCCGCTGATTGTATTGCACATTAAAATTAAAACCGCTCGCCTCCTTGCGCAGCAGGAATTCCCGAGGCAGATAATAGAAAACATTACCAGCGGCCTTGTCCTGAAAGATTAGATGGGCATCCCATCCGCTGGCTTCACTGAGGTCATCCAGTAGCGCGGCATCTTCCACGATATCGCTTAAATCGATGGCGCGGGCAGGATCGGGGCCCTGGGCCTGAACCGAAGGTTGCGGCTTAATCGGCAGCAAGGGCGGCAACTTGATCAAGGCAGGCCGTTTTAATTTAACCGCCGTTACCGGTTTGAAAGTTTTCACCGCAGTCAGTGGCGCCATTTTAACGGCACTAACCGGACGTAACAATGTGCGCTTATCTATACTCTTTTCCGCACTCCAGGCGACACTGCTGAACAACAGCGCCATCATAATAAAAGAACATGTTTTATATATCATGGGAGGCTCCCTTGCCTGGTTTGAATTATCGGGTCAGGCGTGGCTTGACCCAAACAGCCCAATCCTGGGTACTGTTATTACCGGCATCGACCCGCATAATCAGATTGATCTTTTTTCCAGCCCAGCGACTGAGATCGACATCGACACTGGCATATCGCCCAGGACCAAGATTTCGGCGAAAAACCCGTTGATAGCGACCATTTTCGTACACCTGTACGGTAAAGGTTGCTCCATCAGAATTACTGGCACCCTTCAGAAAACCGATCACAGTTTTAAAATGGACCTGGGATGCCAAAACCATGGATGGATAAAAACCGGCTATATAGCCTCTATCGATCCACTGGGGGTGGGTTTGTAGTAGCTGAATGGCGGCATTGCCGGCATGCAAAGTGCCCTTTGGCAGAGTGCGGACAAATCCTCGGGCGTCGCTGGCACTACCCGGGCAAGGAAGTACACCGGCGCCGCTTCGCCACTGGGCCTTGGCGGCCTGGCCGTAAAAATCATATGTATCGACAGTAATAACCTGCACAGAGGCTATTTGCGTGCGGGAAACCGGCATATGTTGGGGGCTAGTCGGGGGAGTCGGCGCACCCACACGGCTGGCAGAAGTTGACGGTTTCCCGCCGGAAGAAGCAGCGGGACTGATACTGGACGAAGGATTCGGTTTGACTATCGTCGCGGAAGTACTTGGCCTTACGGAAACAGGCGTGAGAACCGTACCGACCAGAACAGGTCGAGTCACAACAGGAGGAGCAGCACCGTCCTCTGGCTCCTCGGCCAGTTCGATAACTGCCTCATCTGCTGGTGCCGTCTCCGGAGTTTCGATATCGCTGCTGGAATTCCAGGTTTTGGGCAGATCATAGACGATGCTGCCAAAGGGCCGGTCTTCGTGAGTTTCTCTCACCAGAAATAGTTTAATCTGATCGGAATCGACCTCCGTAGTGGAAATACCCCATTCGTCCTGGCCGCTATCGCTGCGGGTAATAGTTAACCGGACACGACCGCGTTTATGGCTCACCTTGGTCAAGGTGTTGCTGAAGCCTTCTATGGGCGCGCCACCGCTAAGCACTTCTCCCTGAACATAGACGCCATCGCTGCGCTTGACTTTATCGTAGGTTACATCGAGGGTCAGTGCATTGCCACGCCGTTCAACCAATTGCACTTCACCAAGACGCCCCTCATAGGTACCGCTCCATTCATCCACCTGCTCCTGCAGAGAATCCTTGGCAGCAGCACCTAATGCGTCCATCACACCTTGTAGAAGTCCGCCCCCCTCATCGGCCGTCTCTGCAGCACACAAAGGTGACCCAGTGCAGACAGCCAATAAAATGATTACCCCCGTGATGACGCTACGCAAAACCATAATTCACCTCCATAAAGATAAATTGGCCCGCGACAAAACCGTCGCAGACTCCTTTTACAGGTTCTTGTACACCTGCGGTAAAAACGCAGATATACATAAAGCTACCCAATACAATAAAAAATTTCAATGAAATTCCAGCTTTTATAGTACCTGAAGTTTTGAACGGATTTGTTGCGGCAGAACAAAGATTCGCTAAGCAGAGCAACTCGGCCAACAGCTTAGTTAAGCAAAATCAATGCCCTTAATTATGAAGGTGATTCAAGCGTTGACGGATATCAGGGTCTTGAGGGGTATGCATGAGAATCTGGCGATAAATTTCTGCGGCCTTAAAGGTTATTCCCAAGCGCTCGTACAAACTTGCAGAGGCTTTCATATAGTCCAAATTTTCCGGATAGACCCGCAACCCGGCCAACACAGCCGCAAGGGCCTCCTCATAGAGCTGCCGCGACTCAAAAAACAGGGACAACCTCCAGACAATCTCGGGTTGAAATGACTCCTCGGTCTGAATCAATTGTAATGCGGCATTATAGCTGACGAGCGCCTGTTCCGGCAGGCCTTTTTGTAGAAGAAAATCGCCATAATCGGCCAGACATCGAGGCCGCTCAGCCAAAGTCGAAGCCACTTCTAAAGCAGAGAAACCCTGCTGTTCAAAAAAATACAACCAATCGAGAGTTTTGGAGGGATCTTGAGTAAGGATTTCCCCAACATGTTCCAGGGCTTCTGTTTTTGCCCCCTGCTTCAAAAGGCGGCGAACCAAATCGTCTTGCAGAGCTTGATTTCCCCAATCGCCTTGCAATCCATGATGCATCAACTTAATAGCCTGGTCTCCATGACCGGCATCGGCTAAATAGATGCCCAGACGATAGGCCTCCATACCAACCAACGGATTAAGACGCAAAGCTCGTGTAAAGCAAGACATCGCTTTTTCTGTTTGACCAAGTTGGAGCAGGCGCCAACCAAGCGCCCACCGATAGCCTTCATTTAACGGATCGTAGAGTATGGCGTGAGACAGAAGACGCTTTTGAGCATCGCTGCTCGCTGCCCTTGGTGATGTTTCTTGAGGTGAAACTTGTGCCTGAGCAAAGAGCCCTTCGGCCATGCCCCTTCCTCCTTGCACAAAGACGGCAACTAATAGCACGCAGGCGGTCAGTATCCGCCCCAGGGGCAAACGCCAATCTGGGCAAACCGGTGCAAATTCCCTGTCGATTTCTCCTTGATGTGACGCCTGTGATGCCGCGACCATCATACCGGCAAGCACAAAAGCGTAATACCATAGCCAGGGGGGAACAGACACTCCTAATACGATGACGGATCCTACAGAAGCGACCAGTCCGCTAAGGCTTCCAATAAAGAAATAAATGGCCATTTTATTACGGCGCTTACGCCACCGAGGCCAGGCATGATGCAGCAAAGTGCAAATGAACCAGATAGCCCCAAGTAAAAAAGGTAAGCCCCCTTCTACCCTGCTCTGTTGTAGAGGAGATTTCTGAACTACGCCGATCGGTTTGCTCACCTGTCGATCGAGACGGCGATAAATTTTCGAGTAGGTTCCTAGCCCCGAGCCGGTGAGCCAATAGTTGTTTGTCAGCTGGTTGACTATCGCGTCATCCGCCTTAGAGACAGGTGTCACCTGTGAGGATCTCTGTACTAAGGAACCGCCATGCAGGCCGATGGCCAGTGCCGCCAAAGCCACCACCGAGAAGAAAAGAATATAGGGCGCATCCCGGCGGCCCTTTCTTTTTATCATTACCAATAACCCCAATAGAGCAAGGGCACCGAAATAAAAGAACAGAACCTGCCAGTACAACAAACCGATGCTAAAGGGAATCACCAAGGCTGATAAAACAATGACCAAAAAGTGGTCCTGCACTGTAGACTGCCAATAGGTACCGACGCGTTCTTGCCATGAACCGTACCTGGAAGTGGGCCGCAAGGCGAGCAGTGCGGCCAACCCCAAAGGGCCGAGCATGAGCATCAGCAGGGCGATAGAGCTCAGGTCCAGATTTAAAATTGCCGCCAGTTTGTGGTTCGGCGAGAACACTTTTGGCAGCAACAGGGTTATCAGGCGTAAAAAAACCAGCCCTATAGCCAGCCCGCCAGAGATTCCGGTAAGCCAGAGGACCCCTTGTTTGAGAAATCCCCGGTCTCTAAGTAAAAAAACAGTCAATAGATAACATGCGCTACTTGTGCAAAGGGTAAGAACCGCCTGTAGAGTACCTTGGGGATTTAAGGAGAGAGGCACCCAGATAGACGGAGATAGAACTTCAACACTCTGATGCTGTATCTGCCAAGCATGGGGCGAAAGAATTTTGATCAAGAAGAGGGGCAAGGGAAGTAACTGCAACGTTCCCCAACCGATCAAAAACAGCAAGGCGGCAGAACCTGGAGGTAATAAAAATGGCGCGCCATCATGACGCCGGCTCCACAGCCAAAGACACAGCGCAATCAACGGCATAAGCACCAGCGCACCGCCCAGCCATCCCACGGGCCAGAAGCCGGATAACGGAGCCAGCAATAAAACCAGCGCCAAAAGAGGTAGAAGGACTCTATCCATCCAAGCTCCTTCCGGCCACAACTGCGGCAGGATTGGATGTAACCAGCTTTAGTGCTGCCTGCTCGCCGATAATCGCCGCAGCAGCGCTGACCCCCTCGGACAGAACAGGACGCCGATGAGTCGGTGAATGAGCATCGGTGGCAAGGAAGTGTACCTGCCCCATCTTTAACAGATATGCGGCACAGTCCCTGGAGTCCGCGCCGAAGTTGCTCGTCAGACTGCCGGCGGTGATTTGTACTAGGCAACCGGCATCAACCAAGCTGAATAAAAGTTCCGGTTCACGAATGATGGAAGGATTTCGCTCGGGATGGGTGATAATCGGCCGCAATCCGGCCAGACACATTTGGAAAACCATTTGATTAGCCTGATGCGGCAAATGGCTATGGGGGAATTCAAGCAAAAAGTAGTTGGTGCCATTAATGGTATAGTGGGCTATCTCTTGCGGAGGCAACATGGCACTGACATCGGCTCCAGTCAGAATCTGCAACGGATAACCTCGCTTGTTCAACACGCCGTTCAATTTCGCAACCTGTTGCTGCAGGAATTGCGGCACATGCACCTCACCCTTGATATGAGGGGTAGCGACAATCGTATGAATTCCATCCGCAATAGCAATTTCGGCCATGGCCAGAGATTCTTCCAGACTGGAAGAACCGTCGTCAATACCAGGCAGGATATGACAGTGAATATCGATCATACTGAATAACCGCTAACTTTTACTAGCGGAAGAGCTTTTTTCATGATTCTCGGCATAATAATAATCCTGATGATAATAACCACTCTTTTTAGCATCGAACCCGTTGATCACCAGTCCGAGCAGGCGGGCTCCACTGTCAACGAGTGACCTGCGAGATCGCTCCAGCAAATCGTATGGAGTGACTCCGGCTTTACTGAGCAGGATCACACCGTCGAACAGTCGACAAATAATACGCGAATCGGCCACAGGCATTACCGGTGGTGAATCGCAGACAATAAAATCGAATTCCTTGCTTAACGATTCGAGCAGTACATTCATTCGGTTAGACCCCAATAGCTCCGACGGGTTAGGCGGAATTGGCCCAGAGGGTATGACAGCAAGCTGGGGGATCGGTCCCTTTTGAATAATATGGCTGTCTGACGCACCGGCCAGATAGCTGCTGAGACCTTTGCTATTGTTGATTTTCAGGACTTTATGCAAACGGGGTTTACGCAGGTCCCCCTCTATAAGCAACACTCGATTGTCAGATTGGGCCAGAGCAAAGGCCAGATTGATCGCAGTGGTGGTTTTCCCTTCCCCCATACCGCTGCTAGTTACCAGGATCTTTTTCGGCGGGCTTTCTGGAAACGATAGTTGGATGGAGGTACGCAGAGAACGATAATTTTCGGCAAATACCGACTGGGGATCTTTCCATACCACCTGTTCTGGGCTTTGACTGTCATCACGCCAGAGATCAATCACCGTCAACACCGGGATACCGAGTTTGGCTTCGGCATCTTCCGGATCCTTGACCGTATTGTCAAAATATTCCAGGAACAGGATCAAGCCCAGACCGCCCAAAAGACCGATGACTGTAGCCAATAGCAGATTCATTCCTACCCAAGGACGAGCCGGATGGAGCGGAACGATCGCCTCTTCGACGATCCACAGATTAACCGGACTGTTCTCCTCGGTAATGCTCTGTTCCTTCAGCTTCATCATCAAAGAATCGTAAAGCCTGCGATTCGTATCGACCACCCTCTTTAATGCGCCATATTGGATAAATTTTTCAGTTAACAGTAGGGCTTCCGTCTTGGTAGAGGTTAGCTGTCCGCGAAGACTTCTTTCATTCGATCGGGCCATTTCGTAATCGTTCTTGATCGATTCGACAAGACGATCGATCTCCTGATTTCTTTTTCTCTTCAGTACCTGCAAATCCCCCTTGGCCTTAACCATCAGAGGATGTTTGGACCCATATTTGTTGGACAACTCCATGATGCTCTTTTCTGTCTCTAAAATCTGGGTACGAATGGCCCGTAAAGACGGATCGACTGATATAGCGGAAATGGTAGTGGCGGCCTGATAGTTCCTGCCTATTTGTCTAACCTTTTCATAGAGGTTTTCCAATTCCTTGCGACGCGTTTCAGCACGCACCAATTGAATATTGATTTCCGAAAGTTTCTCGGGAGTAACGGTCATTCGATCTTCAATAGCAACGATATTTTTATCCTTCATGTACTGTTGCAAACCCAGTTCGGATTGACGCAACTTCTCTGCTTCCGTCTCCGCCTTTTTGGTCATCCACTGCAAGCTACTGCGGGTAGCCGATAATTTCATTTCGAGAGTTTCTTCGATATAGGCCTTGGCCACTGTATTGGCAATTAAGGCGGCCAGTTCCGGGTTGGGCGACAGGTAGCTGATATTAACGATACGACTACCTTCCACAGGCCTCACCAGAATCTGTTCGCTGATAAGTTGGGTTAGGTCCTCACCCTTAGACAGAAGATTCTTTTCCTTCTGAGCGGCACTCTCAGCGGGGCGAATGGCCGTACGAATCCAGCCAAAGAGGTTTTTTAGTTCAGTCAAGGCAAAGCGCCACGGAGATGTCTTTTCTATCGTTTTGCCAATGAAAACATCATAGTTCTGTTGCAGGGAAAGGGTGTTAACCACTCGCCGGGCCACGGCGCGGCTTCTGATCAATTGAAACTGGGTCTCGTAAAACACCGGATCATTAGAGCCAGGTCGATAATTGCTGTTTAGGTCGCCCCCATCGGACCTTTCGATCATGACTTTTGTCATCCCCTCGTAAAGTGGGGTCATGATGAAGGTTGCCAAGGAGGCCAGGGTCAACACAGAGAGGAGAAAAGCGAGCAGAATATGACGCCGCTTTTTAACGACCCTGATTATATCCCGCAGATGCAGTTCTTCTTTTTTAATCTCCATGCTCAACCCCCGGTTGTGAAGAAATAACAGAGTAGTATTTAGCTAAAAACAGAAACGGTAAAAACCACATTATTCAACATGCTAGAAAAAACTCTCCGGAACCACAATGACGTCTTCTGCCAATATCGGCGTATGCAACGGCACTTTTTTTAATACCACCTCTTCATTTTCGACTTTGCGTATGATTTGAACCTTTCGCTGGGCAGCCAGATCGGTAAAGCCTCCAGCCATGGTAATGGCTTTGATCACCGAGGTTCCTTGCTCCAGCTTATAGGCCGCCGGCTTTTGCACCTGGCCGGTTACATAAAAGACGCCGGCTCTCGGCACAAACACGCTGTCTCCATCAATGATGATTAAATTAGCCTCATTCTCCTTCTTTTCCAGAAGGTTTTTCAAGTTCACCGAAATAATTTTGTCGGAGTCCGGTTTAGACGGATTTTTCCTCTTGATGGTCACCAAGTCGCCGGCGTTGACAGTCAGACCGCCGGCGGTGGAGATAACCTCCATCAAAGAGGTGGGGCCGCTTAACTCATAAAGTCCCGGCACTTTCACCTCACCCATAATCACGGTCTTCTGACTGCGGAACTCTTCGACAAAAACCGAAACCTGAGGATCATTGATGAAGCCTTTGGCAAGTTTACGCGAAATAATTTGCCCGACCTCAGCCACATTGTGCCCGTCGATGCGGATTTCTCCAATCAGGGGGAAGATTATGATGCCATTACCGCTGATACGAGTAGTGATTTCCAAATCAGGGTTGTCGTAAACCATTACCTTCAGGACATCCCCTTCTCCGACCAGATAATCCACATTGTCGACAGGAGCAGCCCAACAGCTGAAGTTAAGGGCCAGAACCAGCATTATTGTTCCCAACCATAATCTCATAATCAAACCTCCCGCCTCCCCGCTAGGTTAAAGAGAAAGAACCAGATTCAGATAGACGGTATTCTTGTCGAAATCGCTATCTTCGACACTGGAATCTCTTTTGAGGAATGAATAGCCTCCGGCCAGGTAAAGCCATCGGGTCAAACTGTATTTCAAATCAAGGCCAGCACCATAGTAATCGTCCTCGCGATCACCAGATAAACCGGACCCTTCGTAATCGTCGTTACTGTAGTAAATATTGGCTGAGGCCAGGAGTTTGGCCGTCATGCGTTGATAATAACGAAGCTGCAACTTATCGGAAAGAATGTAGTCGGCACCCTGCGAGTCTGTCTCGTTGGTGCGACGGGTGCCGCGCAGTTCGACATAGGTTTTGGGGGTAAAACGATGCCGGAACTGAACTTCGCCAATAAAATTATCGGCATCACTTTTAGATGAATCATCAAAATCCTTTTTTCCATACCCGAGCATCACCCGCCAACGGGATTTAATCGTTTGCAGCCATTGCAGGCCGAGATATATCTGGTGTTCATCGCTATCAGAAAGCACATTCTGATCGTAGTCAAGGTTGATGAAGTTATATTCCACAAAGGCAGAAGTCTTCGGCCTGAATTGGTAGAATGCCCGCCCGGTAAAGCGCTGATCATCTCGGTCACGAAACTGACTTTCTTCCTTATCGTAAGCCAGACTGTACCAGGCATACTGGAATTCTGCCCGGGTTTTGGAACTGATTTCGTAACCGACGGTGGTTTCGAGAAGGTTCGATGTAAATTTATCCAGGGAACGTGTCGGCCCGTTACTGGCTGTATCATGGTCGAGTTCATAGACATCAAGAAGTGCCACAGACAAACCACCGCGAAAATTGTAACCCAAAAACCCCTCACCCTTCTGGTTGACCTGATCTTCCTCGTCGAAGCGATCATGTCGCAATATATCAGCCTGATAACTGCCATAGGCCTGAAGTCGTGTCTTTCCCCTGGATCGGAAACGGCTTAACTCTAAACCGCCGGGGGCCACGTTGAGGGTGTTCAGACGGACCAGTTGATAGGGGCTGGCGGGAAGGGACACCCACAAACCCGGGGTTATGCGGGTGATAAATTCGCTCTGCCTTTGATTATCTGTTTCGTAAAAGTTGTCGGTATAAAATTCACCGATGGCCAGATAAGGGTGAATGTAGCCTGTTTTACTGCCGACTATTTCCCCCATTTTGATAGCACTGGTACGTTCAACAAAAGGACTTTCACCATAAGCCAAGCGCGGGACAATGGCCGTAGCGTCTATTTCCGCTATAGGCTCTTCGGCTAAAGGCTCTTCCGCCAGCGCACACTGCCAACCAACAGACAACAACAGCAAAAGCATCCCTCCGACAAACCATTTCATGTATCCCTCCTGTCCGGGTTAAGTCCGCAATAAATTTGAGGGTGGTCGTTTCGGTCCACCAAATTCAATTTGTCAACATTCGTAGGAAAGGTTTTGTCCTCCCCAGGCATCTGATCTACTTCCCGCAATCCGCAATGAAATTCAGGGACTATCTTTTTCAGAGTGCTGATCAAGCTCATCACATCCGCATTCCGCACTGCGTCTATAAGCCGATCCGTTTCATCCTGCAGAGCTTGTTCAGAAACGCTGGTTGCTTGAAGAATACGAATCTTTTCGTGGTCGGTGGCCTTGACGCCTTCCCCGGCGATAAGTAGCTCTTCGTAAAGCTTTTCTCCTGGTCTCAGGCCTGTGAAAACTATTTCGATCTCTTCATACGGTCGTCGCCCTGAAAGACGAATCAATTCTTCGGCCAGTCGCACGATTTTTACAGGCTCGCCCATATCCAGCAGAAAAATTTCACCACCATGTCCCATGCAACCTGCCTGCAACACCAATTGAACAGCCTCCGGAATGGTCATGAAAAACCGAGTGATTTCCGGATGGGTAACGGTAACAGGTCCTCCCTTAAGTATCTGCTCCTGAAACGTTGGAATTACGCTACCATGGCTTCCCAACACATTTCCGAAGCGAACCGTGGTCGCCTTGGTAGGACCTCCGCGCACCATATTCTGCACATAGATTTCAGCTACCCGCTTGGTGGCCCCCATGATATTCGTCGGGTTAACCGCCTTGTCGGTGGAAATCAACACAAAATGTTCGGCACCAACGGCCACGCTGGCATCCACCACACACCGACTGCCCATCACATTGTTTTTAACCACCACCAGCGGATTCACCTCGGACATAGGAACATGTTTGTAGGCTGCAGCGTGAAATACGACCTGCGGTTTATGCTTCCAGAACACATGGGAAACTCTGTTTTCATCGCGGATATCACTTAGGCTTGGGGTAATTTCCAAGTTAGGGAATTTTTCCCGCAATTCGTTTTCCAGATTAAACAGAGGCGTCTCGGCATTTTCAAAGAGAATCAGGTGGGCAGGCTCGAACTGAGCCACCTGACGACAGATCTCGCTACCAATACTTCCCGCAGCCCCGGTGACAAGAATTCTTTTACCATGCAAGTAGCCGCGAATCTGATCGACATCAAGCCGGATAGACGGTCTCCCGAGCAGGTCTTCGAGTTGCACAGAACGACACTGCTGCAAGGAAACCTGACCAGAAATAATGTCACCAATAGCCGGCAGGATTTTTGAAACGATTTTGTTACGTTTGCAAAACTCAACGATGTCCCGCAGTTCCTTTGGAGACGCCGAACTTTGGGCGACGATGATCATATCAATGCCGCTGCGTTGGCAGATTTTTTCTAGATCATCAAGGGTGCCAATTACAGGCACGCCATATATGATCTTTGCCTGACGACGCAGGTCGTTATCGATATATCCAAGAACCGCCTTCTCCAATTTCGGATTTTCACGAATCTCTCTGACGATTGACTGAGCGACAGTGCCTGAACCCACAATCAACACACTTTTGGGCCTGGAATTATAGCCCCGGGAATTAAGTGCCAGTTGCTCTCTGACCATGCGGGTCGAGACCCGCACTCCGATCATGATGAAAAAACAGAGAATAAAATCGAGAAGAATAATGGATCGGGGCAGACCGTCGTTTAAACCAAGGAACATGACATAAACAACGACCCCAACGGAGGCCAGCAGATTAGCTCGCAGAATCTGCAACAAATCAGGCATCGATACGTAACGCCACCAGCCATCCGCCAGGCCCATACTCCAAAAGACGCAGAGCTTTATAAACAGCATGGCTGGCAGCAGGGTCAGAATCAAAGGCCAGTACTGGGGGGGAATATGAAAATCGAAACGCAGGGCAAAGGCATATATCAGGGAAGCACTGACGACCGATAGATGAAACAGGGCGATCAGGACCTTTCGAGCCATGCTATGACGCAATAGCAAGGGTAGACCTCTCATCATAAATCTCCCTCAAGAATGAGCAACCCTCCTCCAACTGGATGGGCATTTCAAAAAACCTCAAACGGTGCCGCCACACCGATGTTATCCGGCGATTCCCGCCTTTGCATAATCAATAAAAACAATTACATTTTGCATAGTTACCCTATACATAAGGGATATCACGGCTGGCACAGTTGTCAATCCGGTTTGACCAACATTCAACTTGCAGCGGCAAAAACCTCACCTATGCAACAATTCATGGCTACCATCTCTTCTTCGGTGATGGTGGGATGAACCAGAAACATCAGGCTGGTGTCCCCAAGTTTACGGGCGACAGGAAGCCTGGTCTGCGGAGCAAGCCCAGCCTGCTGAAATGACTCTTCGAGATAAATTTCGGCGCAACTTCCGCTAAAGACCGATACCCCTCTTTCGCCAAGTACTTGCATCAAGCGCTGGCGATTCCAGTCAGGTTTTAGTTTTTCCGGTTGCACAAAGACATAGTACTTGTAATAGGCATGTTCCATGTGACTAGGCGGATGGTCGACCCGCACCGCCTCCATCGACCGGAAATTTTTGCTGAATATATGAGCGTTATGGCGCCGTCCGGCCAGCCAATCGTCCAGCTGTGTCAACGCCCAGCGCCCGAGCACCCCCTGCATCTCCGTCATGCGCCAATTGGTACCAAACGACTCATGCAGCCAGCGAAACCCTGGCGGGTGTTGCCGATGATATACGGCATCATGGCTGCGGCCATGATCCTTGTAGGCCCAGGCTCGCTGCCAGAGCTGTTCATCATTGAGGGTAATCATCCCCCCTTCCCCGCCGGTGGTCATGATTTTATCCTGACAAAAGGAAAAAGCAGCGACATCCCCCAGGCTTCCAACCTTACGGCCCTTGTATGTAGCACCGTGGGCTTGAGCACAGTCTTCTATAACAGGGATGCCGTGTTGTTTTGCCAGAGCCAGAATCGGATCCATCTCGCAGGGCCAGCCTGCCAAATGAACCACAATGATCGCTTTGGTACGGGGCGTTAAAACCAGGGATATTGTTTCAGCGGTGATGTTCTGACTGACAGGATCGACGTCGGCAAATACGGGCCGGGCCCCTCGCATAACAATGGCGCTGGCC
>LGVF01057435.1_pt1 | contig 33908 bp, 27 predicted proteins | sample 469901 | NCBI WGS metagenome assembly LGVF01 (sample SAMN03893561, study PRJNA290197) | marine sediment metagenome | material: sediment; isolation source: combined push core samples #3730, #5133, and #5579 collected at Hydrate Ridge | place: Pacific Ocean: Hydrate Ridge
CGCCGGCCTACTGACCCTGGTCGGCATGCTCCTTGGTCGTCGCATCGGCTCCCTGTGGGGTCAGCGGGTCGAGGTCCTCGGCGGCCTGATCCTTATCGGCATCGGCACTAAGGTCCTGTTTGAACACCTTTTAAGCCCGTAATGCCATAAACCCGTAATACGTGATACGTGAGGCGTAAAGGGTTGCAACCAATCACCAATTACGCCTTACGGCTTTTCATGGGGAAAACCGTTCCCATCAAACTGCAAATCGTTAAAAGCGAACATGAACTCGTGGCCGGTGCTGCGAAAAAACCACTGAGTGCGGTGATTAAAACCGATCAGTCGGCTCATGGCGGCAAAATCGAGCATCCAGCCCTTCTCGCCACGGCGCAGCAGATAGGGCGAGTTACGACGTTTATCGATGGGAAAGCGCAGCACAGCCAGCCCGTCCGCAACCACCGTCTTACCTTGATCGATCACCCCCTGCAGCTCGCGCAGTTCATTGTCCTGCTGGGCATCGGTCACCAGCCAGTTGTGGAAAAACTCTCGGCTTGAAGGCGTAAAGAGGCCTAGATCCGGATCTTTGATGTGCCCCTGCAATACTTTCAGGTAGCGTCGCAAGGTCTTTTCAGGAGTATCCGCAGCGGCAAATGGCTCGCTATCTGCCAGTTGCTCTTTTGCCGGCGCGCCGCTGCCCAGCTCAATATCGATGCGGGCACCGCCCCCGCCGGACAGATGGGTCAGAGGAGTCCCTCCGTCAACCCCATCGGCCGCGCCAACCCCTGCGGCCCGACCGATCAGCAATTCTACCGTCGCCTCGATACCGGCTCCGACCCGGCCGGCCTGAAAAAAGGGCGCCATCTGCTGATTTTCGACATAGCCGACGAAGCCATCGGGATAGAGTCCTTCAAGATCGTAGCCAACCTCCAGCCGTAGCTGATGCCCCAACGGATCGATCACCAGCAACAACCCTCGGGCACCATGGGTTTGGCGGCCGACACCGTATTCCTCGAATAGCTGTAGAGCCTTTTGGTCGAGATCAGCGGCAGTACGTTCCAGCACCACCACTTTGAGTTCGATATCGTAATCCTGCAACAGGCTGTGCTGAAAATCAGCCACTCTCTGCCGTTCTACTGACGTAAGCAAGCCGACACGGTCTTCAATCCCTTGCTCAGTGGCTGGCTTACAGCCAGCCAGAAGCACACCTACCAGCATCAACAGCAGGATTCGCACACCCAAACGTTGCATCGCCCCCTCCTGAAAATCCCAACCAAAACAGTTTTCACCGCCCGTTCGCTCTGCTCACTAGAGGACGCAGAGCACGCAAAGAAAACCCTGAGAATAATGTCAACCGAATGTATGAGCCTTTCTCTGCGTTCTCGGCGCTCTCTGCGGTAAAAGGGATCTCTGCTGTTTTTGTGCCTTGCATGCCACACTAATTATCGATCAGGCGTTACAAATTTTGCTTTCTCGAAATACGCCAACAGTTATGAATCCGCGGATTACGGGCGAAATCTCGCGGAATAGTCTCGGCGGTCAGATCCTCTATATCCAGATCAGCCAAAACCTCGCGGTCAAGCTTGAAACGCCGCAAATTATTGGAGAACAGCAGCACACCTCCTTCGGCCAGCAAACCCAAGGCCTGGCGCAGCAGAGCCACATGATCCCGTTGCACATCGAAGGTACCGGTCATCGATTTGGAATTGGAAAAACTCGGCGGATCGAGAAAGATCAAATCGAAAGAGCCCTTGGCTTGCTCGAGCCAGGCCAGACAGTCGGCCTGCAGCAGACGATGGTGTTCGTCAATCTGAAACCCGTTCAAAGCCAGATTACGCTGAGCCCAGTCAAGATAGGTGCGGGACATGTCGACGGTCAGGGACGAGGCAGCGCCGCCCTTTAAGGCATGCACCGTGGCACTGCCGGTGTAGGCAAACAGATTGAGAAAACGCTTACCGGCGGCCAGCTGCTGCACCAGCAGCCGAGTCGGCCGGTGATCAAGAAACAATCCGGTATCAAGGTAGTCAGTAAAGTTGACCCAAAAACGGCAGTTGCCCTCCGTCACCTCGTGGAACTGCCCCTTTTCCTGCAGCTTGCGGTACTGGGAACGTCCCGACTGGCGACTGCGCACCTTGAGAAAGATCTGCTCCGGCTCCACCGCCAAGGCTTCGGGCAAGGCGTCCATGGCCTCTTTAAGGCGTTGTTGGGCCATATCTGCATCGATGGTATCGGGCGCCTGGTACTCCTGAACATGCACCCAGGGACCGTAAAGATCGACGGCTACGGCATACTCGGGCATATCGGCATCGTAGAGACGGTAACAAGATATGTCGTTCTTTTTGGCCCAGCGGCCAACCTGGCGCAGATTCTTCTTAATGCGGTTGGCAAACATTATAGCCCCGTCGCTTAAAGGGGCAGCCGGCTTGGCCGGCCGTTGATCCTTTTGGGCGCCGAAGAACCAGCGCTCTTCGATGTCAAAGTGGAGCAACTGACACTGCAGGGCCCCATTGTAGAGGTTGTGTTTACGCCGAGCGCGGATAGCCAGTTCTTTGGCCAGGTCGGGATTGCCGGTAAAAATGGCGGCTTTCCAACCGACAAAGTGACGGCGCAAGTTTTCACCAAGACGGCCGTACAGATGCACCAGCTCGTCCCGCTCACCAAGGCGTTCGCCATAGGGCGGGTTAGCTATCAGCAGCCCCGGCCGCTCTTCCATATTCTCCGGCGGCCGCAGCTCGGCCAGATCAGCGGTGGAGAAATGCAGCAGTCCACCGAGCCCGGCCCTGTCGGCGTTGAGGTGCGCGGCACGCACAGCCTTAGAGTCCAGATCTCGACCAGCAATCAGCGGCAATCGGGCCAGGCCCACCTTGCGCCGTTCCCGGGCCTCTTGCAGCAGCTCCCGCCAGATTCCCGGCTGATGACCTGCCCAGCCCTCAAAGCCGTAATAAGGGCGCTGCAGGCCAGGGGCGATATCAGCCGCCATCAGCGCCCCCTCAATCAGCAGGGTACCGGAACCGCACACCGGATCGAGCAACGAACCGCCGGCTGCGGCAATCTTTGGCCACCCGGCCCGAAGCAGAACGGCGGCAGCAAGATTCTCCTTCAGCGGCGCCAGAACCCCTTCGGTGCGATAGCCCCGGCGATGAAGACTAACCCCAGAGAGGTCGATGCTGAGAGTCGCTTGGTCCTTGTCCAGATGAAGATTAATCCGCACATCGGGACACTCCACATCAACGGAAGGCCGCGTGCCGCAACGCTCGCGAAACCGGTCGACAATAGCGTCTTTGATCTTGAGGGCGGCGTACTGCGAATGGCCAACCTGGGACCGTCCCAATTGGCAGGAAACCGCCAGGGTACCCTCGGCAGAAAGATGCTCCTCCCACGGCAGAAGCAGCGCTTCAGCATATAGCTCCTCTGGACTCGATGCGCCAAAACGGGCCACCGTAAGTAACACCCGGCTGGCCAGTCGGGACCAGAGGCAGACCCGGTAGGCCAGCCTGAGATCGCCAGAAAAAGCCACCCCGGCACGGGTTTCGGAGACCTCTTGAGCGCCAAGAGCGCGCAGTTCCTCCGCCAGTAGCGGCTCAAGACCTTTAGGGGCGGGGGCGAACAGTTCGTATGAAATCATGTATAAGTCCGTAATCGATGATTAATTGATAAGAAATTAGCAGGCCGTAAGGCGCAAGGCGTAAAAGGTTTTAACCTATTACGCCTTGCGCATCACACATTACGGCTTGCAGTGTACCTCAGCAGTCGACAGGGTTACCAGCACTATCCGGCAACCGGGGCGAGCCACAAGGGCAACTCATTTAATACGACGTGGAACAGAGGCACAACCAGAGCATAGGTCAGCAGGGTGATCAAAAGGATGCTGAGCAGATTGAGTCCGAAGCCACTGCGAACCATCTGCGGAATAGTGATGTAGCCGGAGCCGAACACGATGGCATTGGGCGGCGTAGCCACCGGCAACATGAAAGCGCAGGAGGCGGCCAGAGCGGCAGGAATAAGCAACAAAAGAGGATTCTGGTGCAAGCCGATGGCCACCGCCCCCAGCACCGGCATGGCCATGGCGGCGGTGGCGGTATTGGAGGTCAGTTCGGTGAGAAAGATAATCAATGCGATCACCGCCAGCAGCAGAACAAGCAACGGCGCCCCTTGCAGCAGAATCACCTGCCCACCGATCCAGCTCGACAAGCCAGTACTCTCGAAGCCGGCCGCCAGGGACAGGCCGCCGCCGAAAAGAACCAACACACCCCAAGGCATTTTCGCGGCCCATTGCCAGTTCATGACGAAACGTTGGCACCGCGGATCAACGGGAAGCAGGAACAGCAACAAGGCGCCGGTCATAGCGATGGTCGCATCGCTGATCATGGCCGAATGAGGCAGCAGAGGGGCCAGCCAACTACGGCCGATCCAGGCCAAGGCGGTCAGGATAAAGACCAACGCCGTCCAGCGCTCGCCGGGTTGCATGGGGCCGAGCTGGCGCAGTTCGTTGAGAATGATCTCCCGCCCTCCCGGAATCCGCTGCAGGCGCAGAGGATAGGCCCACTTGGTCAGCCACAGCCAGGTCAAGGGCAGCAGCACCGCCGCCAGCGGCACGCCGACCAGCATCCAGCGGGCAAAGGTGATTTCATAGCCGTAAACGGTCTGCAAGTAGCAGGCGAGCACCATATTCGGCGGGGAGCCTATCAAGGTTGCCACACCACCGATGGTGGCGGCATAGGCGATGCCGAGCATCAGATTAATACCGAAATGAAACCGTCCAGGGGCCAAGTCAATCTCCCGGGCTAGCCCTTTCTTACGCCCGGCCTCGGTCACATGCTCGATGATTGCCAAACCGATAGGCATCATCATCACCGCGGTCACGGTATTGGAAACGAAGGCGGACAAAAAGGCCGACGCCAGCATAAAACCGAAAATCAGCCGACCGGGGGAAAAACCGACCGACCGCACCACCTGCATGGCGATACGCCGGTGTAGATTCCAGCGCTGCATGGCCAGGGCGATAATGAAGCCCCCCATGAACAAAAAGATCAGTTGATTAGCATAGGGCACCGCCGCCTGGGCGGTAGGCATGATACCGAGGAGCGGCAACAGAGCTAAGGGCAGCAGACTGGTAGCGGGAATGGGAATTGCCTCGGTCATCCACCAGGTCGCCATAAGCACCGCCACGGCCAACATCCGCTGACCTTCAGCGGTCAGTCCTGCAGGGGTCGGCAGCAGCAGGCAGGCAGCGAACAGCAGCGGTCCCAGAAAAAGGCCGATACGCTGGCGCCGGGTGCCGGACTCCACGTCGGTCGCCTCCTCAACCGAAACTTTACGAGGCACCCTGAAATCCATCAATCAGTTACTTTGACCGCGGATGGCGGGCGAAAGGCCTTGAGACGCTTTTCGTCCGTCTCCAGATAGGGGCCGCCAAGCAGATCGATACAATAGGGGATGGCGGGAAAAACCGCATCGAGGCACTCGGCAATAGCCTTGGGCTGGCCGGGCAGATTGACGATCAATGAGTTGCCGCGAATACCGGCGGTCTGGCGGGACAAAATAGCCGTCGGCACCTTCTCCAGCGACACCTTGCGCATCAACTCACCGAAACCGGGCATCAGCTTGTCGCACACCGCTTCGGTGGCCTCGGGCGTAATGTCCCGCTGGGCCGGACCGGTGCCGCCGGTGGTGATGACGAGACAACAGTGCTGTTCATCGCACAGTTCTCTTAATGTCTTTTCTATGGTCGCCCGTTCATCGGGGATTACCCTTATCACCCCACGGTAGTCCGATGATAGGACCTGCTGCAAGTAAGTGGCAATCGCCGGCCCGCCGCGATCTTCGTATTCGCCGCGACTGGCCCGGTCAGAAACGGTGACAATCCCGATACTGGCCATCGGTTGGGTGTGCATGGGGAAACTCCTTTGTCACTCAGCCCTTAGTGAAAAAACGTCTGCAATTCCTGGCAGGTTGAAGCCATCTTGGTTTAGGATCCTATCCCCCCTGTAGCCCATGCTTCTTCAACAGATCGTAGAGGGTCGGGCGACTGACGCCCAACACTTCGGCGCTCCGCACAATGTTGCCTTCCTCATTCTCCATCGCGACCAACACCAGTTTTTTCTCTAAACGCTGGCGAGCTTCCTTCAGGGTCAGGCCCATATAATCCAGCACCATGCCACCCGATGTAGCCTCAGCAGAATGCTCGGTTGCCAAGGTGTTGACAAATCCCAGGTCAGCAGGCTCCAGAAAAGGCTGGTCTGCCATGACCACCGCCCGTTTGAGCTTATTCTCCAACTCCCGCACATTACCCGGCCAATCATAACCTCTTAAGGCTTCCATCGCATCCTGGCCGATACCCCGCACCTTTTTTCCGAATTCGCCGCTGTAGCGATGCAAAAAAAGATGTGCCAGCAGGAATATATCTTCTTCTCTATCCCGCAAGGGAGGTAGGTCGATGTTAATCACCCCGATACGATAGAAAAGGTCCTCGCGGAAAGTACCCTGTTGAATAGCTTGCTGAATATCGATATTGGTCGCAGCTACCACCCGAACATCGACTTCGATATCCTGTCGGCCGCCGACCCGTTGAATAATCCGCTCCTGCAGAAAGCGTAACAGCTTGACCTGCAAGGCTGGCGGCATCTCGCCGATTTCATCGAGGAACAGGGTCCCGCCCTGAGCATATTCGATCTTGCCCTTGACCAGGGATTGAGCTCCGGTAAAGGCGCCCTTCTCATGACCAAACAGTTCCGATTCCAACAAGTTCTCCGGAATCGCGCCGCAATTGATAGGTACAAAGGGGCCGTCCTTGCGCAGACTCTTGTCGTGTAACGCACGAGCCACCAACTCCTTGCCGGTACCGCTCTCGCCGAGAATCAACACCGGCACATCAACAGAAGAGACCTTGCGAATGGTGGCAAAAACCTCCTCCATCTTCGTACACTGTCCAAAAATGCCCGACAGGGAACGCTGATCCGCCCGACTGGCCTGCAGGAGACCGCGGTTTTCCTCTTCCAGAGCGGCCAGGTGAAAAGCTCGTTGCAAAATGATCTTTAGCTCGGCCAGTTCGATAGGTTTGCTGTAGAAATCGTAAGCCCCGAAACCAACAGCTTTAAGAGCATTCTCCCGTTCCTCATTGCCGGACAGCACAATCACCTTGGTAGCGGGTGCTTCGCTGAGAATAGCCTTTAAACCACGGAGGCCTTCCGTAGCGCCGTCGGCATCAGGGGGCAAACCGAGGTCCAGGGTTACCACCTTGGGTCGGTGCTCTTTAAACAGCCGCAGGGCCTCTTCGACATCCTTTGCCTGCAGCAGACGGTAATCTTTTTTAAGTCCCCATTTAAGCTGTTGGTGGATTTCGGGCGAATCATCGACAATCAGTAGTTTTTCCATACACTCTCTCAAAAGTTTGTCTATTAGTGATAAGCAATGGCCAACAACCGCAAATCGTAATTCCCCTAAGGGTTAAAACTCGCTACCCAGAACACCCCTGGTGTTAAACGCCTTGCGCGACCTGATTACCAACCACCATCGACTGATCATCAGCCAGAGGCAGCAAGACCGTAAAGGTAGTCCCCTCACCCACCCGGCTTTCCACCTCAATGCGGCCACCGTGAGCTTCTACGATATGCTTGCATTGATAAAGCCCGATGCCCAACCCTTTAAGTTTGGTAGTCTGAAATGGCTGAAAAAGATTTTGGCGGATAAACTCCTCTGTCATCCCACAGCCCCGATCACTGACCTTGAGGAATGCAGTATCTCCTCGTCCCACCTCAATCCCTACAGGTGCCCCACCGGCTTCACAGGCATTCAGAACTAGATTGTGAACGACCTTCTCTATCTCCTGGGAATCGATTAAAATCGGCACGGACTCACCACAAAGAGTGACCTGGTCAACAGCGGCCAGTCGAAGCCCTTCTTCGACCACCTCAAACAGATCCGTCGCAGCCAAACGCAACTCTTTGCGCTCGGTCACATTCTTGAGCCTGGCAATCAGGGCCTTCATTCGGTTAGAAGTCCCTTCCAGTGTTTCCAGCATATCTTGTTGGAACTCTGGATCATCCAGGTACTCTCGCGCATTTTCGGTGACCATACCCAAATTGGAGGCCAGATTTTTCAGGTCGTGCATGACAAATGCCGACACCTTACCTATAGCGGCCAGCTCTCTTGTAATACTGAGCTGGGCCGAAAGCTTTACGCTGAGCAGAGTCGAAGTAGCCTGTCGGGCCAGCATCTTCATCAGGTCGAAGTCTTCGTAGTTGAGCTGCTCCTTAGGATTGGTCGCTCGGCCAAGAAAAACCACTCCCTCCAGACTCTTTTCAAACAGCAAGGGCACCGCCAGACTAAATCCGTGTTCCTGGCAAAATTGCACCGCGCCATCCAGCTCTTGCGGATTATCGTCGGTGATGTTAAAAACCCAATCCCGGTCAGCCAGAAAAGAAACAAACGGGCTGGACTCTGCAAAGATCTTGGTCAATTCATCGATCTGGTAACCGGCCGCAAACCGATAACCGCCCTGCTCGTCATCACGCAGATAAAGAGCCGCCACACCGCAAGCAAAAGCATCACACCAAAAAGATAGAATCCCCTGCTGCAACGCATCTACGGTGCGGGCGGAGGACAGGTGGCTGGTAAAACGCCGCCACTCCTTGCGGTAATCGTATCGGTACTGATAAAAATGCTTATGCAGAAAGACCTTGGTCTTACGCCGCAGCTTTTCCGAAAGGAGTACCAGGATCACTGCCAGGCCGCTCAGCACCGCCACGGAAAAATAGATGGTCCGCTGCATGCCCAGATCCAGATAGCGCATCCCCTCACCAAGCAGACCGAGACCCGCCAAGTAGCCACCGACCGCCAGCAGAACCAGAGAACGATAAGCCACCGCCCTCGATAGTCGAACCTTGGTCACCACAGAGCCCCGCAGCCGGGAAACGCCAATCATACAGATACCAATGACCAGCACCAGGGACCGAACCGGCACCAGGTTCATATCGATGGATCGGTACAGCAGGGCCTGGCTGTAATAGACCACCAACATTCCCATGATCGCACCGGCACCGACTATCTCCACCTGAACCGGTAGCCGTTCTAGCCGAGGCAACGCCATCAGTATTCGCTCCAGGTGAAACATGGCCGTAGCCAGACAACCCATCAGGGCGATGTAAAAATAACAGCCGTAACTGCCGAGGAACAATACTCGTTCCTCGATAAAATCCGGCGAATAGAACAGTTGCCCCGGCTGCCCGAACACGACCACAACAGGCAAAACCAGGGTGCCAGCCAAAAGCAACCGCGAGGGCCACGAAAGCTCGCGCAGCACGCTATCCCGGGCAAAGGACAAGGCAAACAACAAAAAACAAAAGGGTTGCCACGACTCGGCGATCAGACTGCCTTTTTTCAGCGACATCAGATCAATCGGGTTGGCTATCGCCAGCAAATCAAACAGTTCACTGCCGGCGCAGCAAAACAGTGCCGCAACCAAGGAATAGACAGCCAAGCCATTCCGCCGGCGCAAGAGCAGATACAGCGCCAGGGTCAGGGTAAGTAAAATGGCCAGCGATGGCAGATAGATTTCTAACATAAACTTAAATACCGATAGTTCGTAATCCGCAACAGATTGGACCCTCTCCACTTCATGAAACATTACCCCATCAGAATTCAGGAACTGTGAGCCCTTAACACCTTAGGCAATGTGAGATTTCTTAGTCACTCCGTGCGACGAATCTTTCACTGGGGCAGCACAGCCGCAATATGTGGATAAAAATCTTGAACAAAGCTTTCAGCCAGAGCAATAGCCTGATTCGGGTCGCCCTCATAGGAAACCGATAAACGGATAAAGGCGGAATCACGCCGATTATAAAAGATGGAATTGACTATTTCGGCCAACTTCAGAGAGTATTCGTTGGCCAGGGTTTTCCCTTTGACCTGAAACCAGTAGACAAACAACTCTCGGCTATAACCGTTCTGATACACAGCCCGTACCAAATTGATGTTTTGTTCCGCAACGGCCATTTGAGAGACCTCCGTCGATACTTCCTGCCAACCGCTACCGGGCAGACAGTGTTTTGGCGAATGGATAGACCCACTTTCCGGACCACCACCGTGATAACCGAGATAGAGGCCGACGCGGTTGCCGGCCCGATCCACATAGCTACGAGCCAGATAATCGGTCGGCTTGAGCACCTCCAGCACCTGATCATCGAACCGGGTCTGACTGACCATCCGCCAGTCCCCCTGCTTCTTGGGGATTTCCGTCAGGGACCGATTCACCGGAACAGCCACGTCCCTATGAAAATGAACGAACAGACCTGCCACTACTAGCAGGGCATAGATGATGAAAAAGCGATATTTTTTAATCATTGATTTTAGCTCCGCAAATTGTGGTTCACAAATCGTAAGGGGCTGAGACAAGGGCCCTGATTACAGCTTACGCATTACAGAACCAAAACCAAACAACATGGCCATGGCCATGGCAAACACCGCCAAACCGGCAAACTCATGAAAAAAGCCCTCGGCTGCTGCAGCACCATAATATTGAGCTAAAAACCCGGTGATGATGACCCGCAACATATTAGTGAGAATGGCGATCGGTATAGCGGACAGGATCAGAACTGTGCGTTTCAGAGCGGTCTTCTGAGAAAAACAGGCATAAGCAACCCCCAAAGCCAGCAACGACATTAAGGACCTCAAGCCGCTGCACGCATCAGCCACTTCTAGGGTCGTCTGCGGAAACATGAGGATATTTCCTTCACGCCAGACGATAACGCCCATAGCTTTGAGAGAAAAAACCGAGACCTTGGTTATGAACAGCTTCAGCGGGAAAGCCATGGCATCATAAACGATGTATGGCAGGGGTACCATGAAGAGCAGAAAACCAATAGGCAGAGCGAGGACTTTTAACACCTTCCAGCCGAACAAGTAGAGGATGATGCTGGCCAGCAAAAAAACCATCGAAGAACGCATGGTAAAATATTCGGTCCCGGCAATACCGACCACCAATATTGACAGACTGACCAGCATAGCCGGCAGCCCCCAATAGCTGGGACGGACAGGGGTTTTAAGCAATTCCGGCCATTTTTCATAAAGAAAATAAGCCGAAATCAACGGCACCAGAAAACCATGGGAATAGTTGGGGTCATTATTCCAATCACCGACCATGCCAGGCACCACAGTTGCGTAGACCACGGCCAACAGCGGCAACAGCATGGCCAGATACCAAACATCCCTTTTCATGACATCATCAACGCATTGCATGTATATCCCCCCATAAGATTTAAAGGCTGTATGCCGTGATTCATAACGCGTAAAAGGTTCAACCAGCACTGAGCCGAAAGACCCAAAATCTAAATTAGACACCGACAAAGACCGATGCGGCACATTCGCTGATCAAGAAAAACCAAAAGTCCAAAACCCTATTTACCGCAGAGAGCGCAAAGCTCGCAGAGAACACCATTTATTCTTCTTTGCGTTTACCTCGGCGCCCTCCGCGGCCTCGGCGGTTCCATGGGCGTGGTATCAATTACCTATTCGCAAATCAGGCAAAACCCAGTTTTTACCACCCGTTCGCTTCACTCACTTGAGAACACAGAGAGAACCAATTGATCATAAAGAATTCCTCTGTGTCCTCTGCGGTGAAAGCTTTGGATCTTGATTGGGCGTGAACCTGCCACCAAGGCAATAACCGGTCCTTGTTTTTGATCCTATGTGCTTCCAGTTCGCCTTGTGTTTTTTGGACCAGGCGTCAAGCGTGGCAACCGCCATCTGACCTTTTCCAGCACATTAAACCATCATTGCCAGAATTTCCCGCGTCTTCTCCTCCATCAAAATCCGGTCGCCCCGGGATTCAACATTCAACCGCACCACAGGTTCGGTATTCGAGCAGCGCACATTGAAACGCCAGCTGTCGAACTCCATGGCCAGGCCATCGGTGAAATCGACGCAACGGCAACGCGTCTGGTAATAGTCCTGAATACGTGTCAGGGTCGCAACAGGGTCGCCCAGCCGACGATTGATTTCACCGCTGGCCGGAAAGCGCTCTATGCGTTTATCGACTAGAGTCGACAGGGTTTTCCCGGAGCGGCTCATAAGCCCCAGCACCAGCAGCCAGGGAATCATGCCGCTGTCGCAATAGGCGAAGTCTCGGAAATAATGATGAGCGCTCATCTCGCCCCCATAAACAGCATCCTCGGCTCGCATCCGCTCCTTGATAAAAGCATGGCCGGTCTTGCTCTGCACCGGAATCCCCCCGGCCGCTTCCACCATTTCAATGGTGTTCCAGGTCAGACGCGGATCGTGAATAATCCGCGCTCCGGGCTGCTTGGCCAGCATCGCCTCGGCCAGCAGGCCGACGATATAGTAGCCCTCGATAAACCGGCCCTGTTCGTCGAACAGAAAACAACGATCGAAGTCGCCGTCCCAGGCAATGCCAATATCAGCAGCGTGTTCAATCACCGCTTCAGCTGTTGCAGCACGATTTTCCGGCAGCAGCGGGTTAGGAATACCGTTGGGAAAGATGCCGTCCGGCTCATGGTGAACCTTGACCAAGCTACAGGGAAGATGGCACTCCAACAAATCAAGTACCGGCCCGGCACAACCATTACCAGAATTGACCACCACTTTGAACCGCTTCAACTGCTCGGTCTCGACATAGCCGAGCAGATGCTCGACATAGGCCGTTTTGTCCTCCTTCAGCAGAACCTGCCCCTTAATGGATGGAGCTTCAAAGCAATTTTGTTCCACCAACTCCCGAATGGCGTGCAGCCCGCTGTCGCCACTGATCGGCTTGCTCTCTTCCCGCACCAGCTTCATGCCGTTGTAATCCATGGGATTATGGCTGGCGGTAACCATGATGCCGCCATCCAGCTTATGATGAAAGGTGGCAAAATAGATCTCTTCGGTACCACACAGACCGATATCGAACACATCGGCACCACCGTCGGTCAATCCAGCGACAAGGGCTCGGCACAGGGTCTCGCTAGTCTGGCGCACATCCCTGCCCACCGCCACTCTCTTCGGAGCAAGAAACTGGGCATAGGCCCGCCCGATACGGTAAGCAATATCATCGTTGAGTTCGTCGGGAACCCGGCCCCGGATATCGTAAGCTTTAAAGCAATTCAAATTCATCTTTTAAAACCTTTTTTTTTACCGCAGAGGGCGCAAAGAACGCAGAGAAATTCAATAATTGTTGACAATCCTTTTTATGCCGTCCTTGACTCTCAGAGAATGGAAATTTATCAAAAGGCCGACCTTTTTCTGCGCCATCTTCAAATACGAGAGCAGCTGGGCATCGTGGATCGGCAATAATCTTTCGACAGTTTTCAGTTCCAAAATTACCTGGTTTTCGATCAACAGGTCTAGCCGATAACCGCAGTCCAACTGAGCACCACGATAGGTAACCGGCAGCGGTTTCTGGCGTTCAACTTGAAAGGCCTGTTCAGCCAGCTCAAAAGCCAGACAAGCCTCGTAAGCTGATTCGAGGAGCCCTGGCCCTAATTCCCGGTGGACAACTATCGCTGCTCCGATAATGCCATTTGTCAATCGATCAAGTTCTTCATTCATTCTCGCTGTCCCGCTTCGATTCTTAAAAAATGGAATATCCTGATCTTTTCAGTAGACTTTTCCTCTGCGCCCTCGGCGTTCTCTGCGGTAAGGCGCCTTTCAGCCCCTGCCATAGGTATCCTCAAAACGCACAATATCATCCTCCCCAAGATAGCTTCCCGACTGAACTTCGATCAGTTCCAGGGGAATGATGCCGGGATTCTCTAGCCGATGGGTAACGCCGAGGGGGATATAGGTGGACTGATTCTCCGACAGGGTAAAGCTCTCCCCATCCTTGGTAATCCTCGCCGTGCCTTTGACCACGATCCAGTGCTCGGCGCGGTGGTGGTGCATTTGTAGTGACAGGCTGGCACCGGAATGAACGGTAATACGTTTGACCTGAAAGCGCTCGGATTGGTCAATGCATTCATAACTGCCCCAGGGGCGGTTAACCCGGCGATGGAGCAGAGCCTCTCCCCTGCCCTTAACTTTCAGCTGCGCCACGATACCTTTGACATCCTGCACCCGGTCGCGAGGGGCGACCAACACCGCGTCGGCCGTCTCCACCACCACATGGTCCTCCAGTCCCACTGCCGCCACGATGCGCCCCGAGGAGTGCAGATAGCAGTTGTGGGAATCCTCAACCAGCACATCGCCGCGAAGCACATTACCGTCGGCATCGGGCTTGCCCACCTCCCACAAGGCCGACCAGGAACCGACATCATTCCAGCCGGCATCCAGCGGAATCACCGCAGCGGCAGTGGTCTTTTCCATCACCGCATAGTCGATGGAATCCTTCGGACAGGCGGCGAATCCGTCAGCATCCAGACGAATGAAATCGAGGTCCTGTTGCCCCCCGCTTAACGCCTGCCGGCAACAGGCCAGCATCTCGGGCGCGAATTGTTCCAACTCCTCTAGATAACGTGAGGCGCGAAACAAAAACATCCCGCTGTTCCAGTAGTAGCCGCCTTCGGCCAGGTACTGCTCCGCCGTAGTCAGGTCGGGTTTTTCAACGAACGCAGCCACCGCAAAAGCGGTGGCCGGGATGAGGTCTTCTTGGCGACCATCAGAGTCCAGCAAAGCTCCCCCTTTGATATACCCATATCCCGTTTCCGCCTTGTCCGGCACGATACCGAATGTAATCAGCCGCCCAGCCTCGGCCAGGGACATGCCACCCGTAATCGCTTCAAGCAACGCTCCAGCGTCCCGAATCACGTGATCCGCCGGCAACACCAACAGCAACGGATCGTCCCCTGTCGCCATCGCCTGCAAGGCCGCCACAGCCACAGCCGGAGCAGTATTGCGTCCCACCGGTTCCAGAAGAATGGAACCGGCCGGGCAATCGATACTGCGTAATTGCTCGGCCACCAGAAAGCGATGATGCTCATTACAGACCACCAGCGGCTTCCCCATCTCCGCCAGCCCGGCCAGGCGCTGCACTGTTTCCTGAAGCATGGTGGCGTCATTCACCAGCGGCAACAGCTGTTTGGGATACAATTCACGAGACAGGGGCCACAGCCGGGTGCCTGCGCCCCCGGATAAAATCACTGGAATCAACATGTCAAGATCCTTGGTTTCTTATGCATTTCAATTAAATGTATTACGGGCTGATAAAATTCGGTGCTTCGCAATCTCTGACAATACAAAATCAGAAGACCAACACCGTATTTACCGCAGAGAGCGCAAAACTCGCAGAGAAAACACTTGAAATAGAGTTATCTTCTTTACGTTTTCCTCGGCGCCCTCGGCGGTTCGATGAGGTTGGTTACAATGACGTATTCTTGGTTTTAAGACCTGATCTGCGTCTCTCTACACCCCATTGCTTATATCATTAAGGGATCTCAACCAGCAAGCCAACAATTTCCTCCTGCAGCCGAGCCGCCAGGGTCTGTTTGGCCTCGACGTCACCATGTACCAGCCGTACGGTGTGCGGGCGATGGCGCATGCGGCGGACAAAGTTGACCAGGTTCTGCTGGTCGGCATGGGCCGAATAGCCGCCAATGGTATGAATCCGGGCCCGGATCGGATAACGCTGGCCGTCGAATACCACATAACCACCCCGCGGTCCGTAAACCTGAATATCCCGCCCCGGGGTTCCGGCAGCTTGGTAGCCGACGAACAACACGTCACTGCGACGATCGCCGATCAAAGCCTTGAGATAATTAACGATGCGCCCGCCGCTGCACATGCCGCTGGCGGCGATCACCACACATGGCCGGGCGGTCTTCTGCAGATAGGCGACAGCCTGTTCATGATCGGTGTGGCTGTCGATGGTGGTCAACTGCTCGAAACTCAGGGGATGGCGGCCACTTTGCAGCTTGCGCCGGGCCTCCGCATCCCAAAAGGGGCGCAACTGACGATAAGCCTCGGTAAAACGGCTGGCTAGTGGCGAGTCGACGATAATTTCCAACTCATCCCAGGGCAAACCGGTCGGGGTCATACGGTCCCGTTGGCGATGAACGATCTCCTCCAACTCGTAAAGCAGTTCCTGAGTGCGGCCGATGGAAAAAGCCGGCACCAGCACCACGCCCCGGTCCTGCAACGCTCCCTCGATGAGCTGGCGTAATTTCTGACGACGCTCCCGGCGCCCTTCGTGCAACCGGTCACCGTAGGTCGCTTCCAGCACCAACATGTCCGCCCGGTAGGGTGAGCGGGGCGCCGGCAATAGCGGCGCATAGGGCGCGCCCAGATCGCCGGAAAAGATGATGCGCTGCTCAAGCCGCGCGTCCGTGGTCAATGGTTCGTAGTCAGTGACTTTATGCAACTGACCACCGCCAACGGACGGCTGACGAACCCTGCATTCCACATAGGCTGAACCGAGAATATGCCCGGCCGGCTGCAGCTTGATGTCGAGCCGGGCATCTGAATCGACCTCAGTTTCGATCGACTGCCAACGTCCATAGGGCAGCGACACGATCATTTTCTGCAACCGCGTTAGAAAGCCTTCGACCCGACGACGATCCCGAGTAAAACCGACCTTGACCGCGTCTTCCAAAACCAGCGGCAACAACAGCGCCGAGGGCTCCGAGCAGTAGATCGGCCCCTCGAATCCCGCCGCCAGCAGATAAGGGATGCGCCCCACATGATCGATATGCACATGGCTGACAACCAGGGCCTTGATGTGACCGATAGCAAACTCGATGGTCTGCCAAGAGTCGTTGAGACCGACAGCCTCATCCCCTTGGAAAAGACCGCAGTCGATAAGGATGCCGTCCTGCGCGGACAGGCGCAGCTCATGGCAGGATCCGGTTACGCCCTGCAGGGCGCCGTGGTGGAGAATTTGAGGGTACAGCTTGTTCAAAATGTCACCTCAGCAACTAGCCTGCCGGACCATGAAATACCTGCGCCCCCCAAGCATTTAAACCTCGTATTGGACGCTGACAAAATCGGATGCTGCGCATACGCAGATCAAGCAAAACCAACAGCATATTTACCGCAGAGAGCGCAAAGATCGCAGAGAACACCTTTTAATACCTTTACGTTCTTCCTCGGCGCCCGCTGCGTCCTCGGCGGTTCCATAGGTTTGGGTTCGATTACGCAATCTGGTTTTAAGGCCTGATCTGCGCTCACCTGAATTTATCTGCGACCTATTCGGCGTGTTTTTCAAGCCCTCTTATCACCGTCCTTCGAGTCAATTCCTTCTTGCAAATACAATGGGAAGAGGCAATAATGTCATGTAATGTCAACGACATCAAAAAGGAGAACCCCATGGCACAGGTCACAGCGCGCCTTACGGAAGAAACGATAAATGCCCTCGACCGTGCAGCAGACACCCTGCACCGCACACGAGCCGATGTCATCCGCCAGGCCATCGAGTCATACCTGGAAGACTTTAACGACATCTCCCTGGCCATTGAAAGGCTGCGCGATCCGGCAGACGAAACCATCGACTGGCAGGAGGCGCGGCGTGCCCTACTCTCTGAAGATTAAAAAAAGTGCTCTCAAAGAGCTGCAGCTACTGGAAAAACCGACTCGAATACGCCTTATTGCAACTATCGACCAACTGGCCGCAAACCCGCATGTCGGCAAACTACTCAAGGGCGACTTCTCCGGTTTGCGCCGCCTGCGGGTTGGCTCCTACAGAATCATCTACGAAATCAATGAAACAGAAGTTCTGGTGCTGGTCGTGCGCGTAGCCCACCGGAAGGAGGTTTATCGCAGGAACCCTTCGCAGTGAAATAATCGTCTAGCCCCCTTATGTCACACCATGTCTTTAACGCTGATAAAAGCTGATGCCCCGCATACGCTAATCAAGAAAAACTAAAAGATAAACACCCTGTTTACCGCAGAGAGCGCAAAGCACGCAGAGAACACCTTGAATATCTTTTTGTTTTCCCTCGGCGCCCTCCGCGTCCTCGGCGGTTCCATAGGTTTGGTTTCAATGGGTTAAAGGCTTGGTCTGCGCTCATAAGCGTCCAATTGACTTTGTTTTTCGGTAAAGTAGTCAAGAGTTGGTAGCTGCCCCTTACCTCTATTTTCCAAGCAGTACTTCAACGATGCGCTCTGCAGCGTGTCCGTCCCACTTTTCCGGCACCTGCCCTTTCGGAGCGTCACCGTCAAGAACTTTGCGGGCCGCCGCTAGAATCTTATCTCCGTCGTTGCCGACCAGCACATTGGAGCCGATCTCGCAGGTAATCGGTCGCTCGGTATTATGGCGCATGGTGATGCAGGGCACCCCCAGCACAGTCGTTTCCTCCTGCAATCCTCCGCTGTCGGTCAACACCATTCGGGCGTGCATGTTCAGATGCAAAAAGTCCAGGTAGCCGAGAGGCTCGGTCAGCCAGATGCCCTGCACCTGGTCCCCTTGATTGAAATAATGGGACAGACCGAATTGCTCGGCCATCTTGCGGGTGCGAGGGTGGATCGGAAAAATAATGGGCAGTTCGCCAGAGATTTCCTTTAACGCCTCCAGGATACCCTGCAAGGTGGCCTTGTCATCCACATTGGAGGGGCGATGCATGGTCAGGGTCGCATAGCAGCCGGGCTCTAACCCCAGACGGCTGGAGATATCGAGGCCGCTCGCCATGACCCGGTGCTTTAGCAGGGTATCGATCATCACGTTGCCGACAAAAAAGATCTTTTCCTTGGCCACCCCTTCGGCCAACAGATTTTCGTCCGCCATATAATCGGTGGTAAACAGATAATCACAAAGCACATCGGTACAGAGGCGGTTGATTTCCTCCGGCATCCCCATATCCCGGGAACGCAGCCCCGCCTCGACGTGAGCGACCCGAATGCCGAGTTTTTTGGCGGTGATGGTGCAGGCCATGGTCGAATTGACATCTCCGACCACGATCACCAGGTCGGGTTGCTCCTGCAGACAGACCTTTTCGAACTCGACCATGATGCGGGCGGTCTGCTCCGCATGGGAGCCGGAGCCGACTTCCAGATTAATATCGGGCTTGGGCATCCCCAAGTCATCAAAGAAGGCCTTGCTCATTTTCTGGTCGTAGTGCTGCCCAGTATGAACGAGAAGGTGCTGAATCTGCTCTGGATATCGGTTCATCGCCTCGATGATCGGGGCCATTTTCATAAAATTAGGGCGTGCGCCGACGATATTTATGATTTTCAAAAAACCCTCCCTGAAAAGATTTAATACAAAAATAGGTTCTTAGGAACAATCTGCAAATCTGTTTGTCCACGGAAGACACTGAAGTCACCGAAGACAATCTTTTTCATGACCTTTTCCGTACTTTCCGTACTTTCCGTGTATTCCGTGGACCAATGCCTTGCCCAACGGTGTTTTGCCTAAAAGTTCAAAATCCCTGGTCACAGGTTTTTCAATCTAAACCTGCAAACCTGTTTGTCCACGGAAGACACGGAAGTCACCGAAGACAATCTTTTTCATGACCTTTTCCGTACTTTCCGTACTTTCCGTGTATTCCGTGGACCAGTGCCTTGCCCAACGGTGTTTTGCCTGAAAGTTCAAAGTCACTAGTCACGGCCTCTATAGTCACACCAGAAACGGACTAAACCTGCAAACCTGTTTGTCCACGGAAGACACGGAAGTCACCGAAGACAATCCTTTTCATGACCTTTTCCGTACTTTCCGTGTATTCCGTGGACCAGAGCCTTGCCCAACGGTGTTTTGCCTGAAAGTTCAAAGTCACTAGTCACGGCCTCTATAGTCAAACCCGAAACGGCCTAAACCTGCAAATCTGTTTGTCCATGGAAGACACTGAAGTCACCGAAGACTATCTTCTTCATAACTTCTTTCCGTGCTTTCCGTGTATTCCGTGGACCAATGCCTTACCCGCCGGTGTTTTGCCTAAAAGTTCAAAATCCCTGGTCACAGGTTTTTCAATCTAAACCTGCAAATCTTTTGTCCACGGAAGACACGGAAGTCACCGAAGACTATCTTCTTCATAACTTCTTTCCGTGCTTTTCGTGTATTCCGTGGACCAATGCCTTACCCGCCGGAAACTTTATGGTTTTTGAATGGTCGATACAGTGGATCCCCAACCAGCACCATCCGCCAGGAAAGATAGGGCATACTCAAAAAGTAAGCTTCCGCCAGAGAATAATAACCATCAGCCAGATAGTGAAAGAATATCTCCGGCACCGGAAAGGCCTGCGCATAGGGCTCGGCCACCGGGCCGATGGTCACGGCCACACCATCCTCGAGCATCTTCTTGCACCAGGCCCGGCTGGAACCGGAGCGCAGAGTCCCGCACTCACCACTGGCAATGTGATAACCGACCGCCCCCCGTTGCCAGTCAAAGGCGTCGACATACCGGCTCAGGCTGTACCAGCCACAGTAAAGGGCTGCCCCGGGGGCCTCACCGGTCTGAAACAGGGCGGCCTGGTCATTAACAACCACCGGCAGTCCCAGGCTCGATTCTACGCGCTCGGCAGCCAGATGCAGAGACTGATCGTAATAGGCATAACCGGTCAAGTGGCTCTTAGCAGACTTGCTCCATCGGGCATCAAAGTAGGCCGTCCCCTGCAGCCCTTGTTTCTCCACCGCAAGGCTGTCATCAACAACCCGCCTGACAATGGCGACAGTCGGTCCATCCAGGCGGCTGACAAGCAACACCTGATTTTTGTCGATTGACAGTGCTTTTTGTTGATTGCCGACAAAGAAAGGGTTGGCAATCATCCCCTCCAAGGGATAAGAATCGTTCAACACCAAAGTCAGCTCCGAATCGACGGCTGCAAGCTGACCTTTTTTGCTGAGAGTCCTGAGGCTCCCCTCCACTTTCTTCAACTGGCCCTGCAACACCTTGACTTGCGACCCTTTGGACTCTTCCGCATTCTTCAATGCTCGCCAGACCTGATCCTTCTGTTTCTTCAGGGACCGGTACTGTTTCTTTTCTGCTCCGGTCATAGCAACCGGTTCCACTTTCAGGGGCACACCATAAACTGTTACAAGGCAGCGGATATCCTTCCGCTTCTTATAGCGCAAAAATTTCCGAACCGGTTCAGCAATCTCTTTGTCGTAGTCTTCCCGAGAACAGCGTTCCTTGTCCGTGGTGTCGATACGGATCAGATTCTCCGGCGGAATGCCACGCTGATTCATGTAATAGCGGGCCAGATCGACGCTTTCTTCGACAAAGCGATTGGCTATCACCACCACCTCGCCAGGCTGCAATGCCAGAGCGGAAACGGGAAATAACTGTAACACCGCTAAAAGTATCAGTGAAAGCTTTTTCACCTCAAATTGCCTTTCTGAACCCCTTGCACGCTATATGCGTTGGGGACAGTTCCCTTGCCAAAGGTCGGTTGCCATAAACAGGGCATACATGCTAGAGTCCGCAAAAATTAATCCCATCTTTTCCATGTGTTGGTCCCAACATGCTACAACCTGTTCCTGCCCAGAAGCATTTAACTGCCATCACTCTCGTCTATGGCGGCCTGCTCCTCTATGCCAGCCTGATGCCCTATGACTTTACAGCCACGCTAAACCTGCAACAGTTGTGGCACTCGGCCTGGAATCACTGGCCCTTCACCCTTCAGGCCCGCATCAGCGGTTCGGACCTTCTCAGCAACCTGCTTTTATATATCCCTCTTGGTTTCCTGCTAGCCACCAGAAGCTGTTGCGGCTATGCGAGCCGATTCCGCTCCTTCAGTCTCGCTATACTAGTCTGTTGTCTACTCAGCTTCGGTATCGAACTGCTTCAGGGGTTGACCGTTTCGCGCACCATCAGCGCCAGCGACTGGCTACTCAACAGTATAAGCGGCCTGCTGGGCGCTGCGGCCGGGGCTCGATACGGAGCCACCCTGTGGACCGACGCCGGCCTATGGGTCGTTCGGCGCTGGCAAAAGCATCCGCTAGACATTTTAACCCTGGCCCTGACCGGGCTGCTGGCGGCCGATAATCTGGCCCCCTTTACTCCAACCATCCAGCGCTCCCAGGTCTGGCGAAGCATCAAAGGATCTCATTTCACCCTGTTGGAGGGATTTGCCCTTCACCCCTGGCACTGGTGGTTAGTCACCAAACTAATGCTTTATGCCCTCCTGACCCTTCTTTTTGCCAGCTGGAACGGCGCAAAGGGGCATGAACTAAAATGGCCTCGAGCTATCCTGCTGGCCCTTTTTCTTGCCTTCAGCCTGGAGATAGCCAAGTTGCTGATCGCCTCCCGCAACTTCAACATCGCCAACCTTGCTTGCAGTACTGCCGGCGCTACTCTCGCCGTTCTGCTCGGGCCGGCCCTTATGGAACGATTGTCCTATCGGCGAAAACTAACTCTGGCCCTTTTCGTCCTGGGAGGCTATCTGCTCTACCACGCCTGGACCCCTTTCAATTTCATATGGAACCCGGCTCTATTGCGGCAGCAACTCCCCTCCCCCATCGAGCTATTACCGTTCTATCACTATGCCATGGGCGCCCGGCTTGACCACATACGCCTGTTCATCCAGGATATCGGGCTGGCGGGGGGCTTCATCTATCTGCTGCGGTTGCGCTGCAATTGGTTCGAAACAAGCCGGTTCAAACTCCCCCTGGCGATGACCGCCGCGTTCATCCTGGGAATAATGCAGGAAGGCGGCCAACTGTTTCTGCCTTCGCGAACCTCGGCAATGAGCGACATCTATTGTTTTTTGATCGGGGGCTCATTGGCTGCTATCCTTAACCGTCCCCCTATTTTCAAACAGCATATGAATTCACAAAACGGCGAAGGGATATTGCCATGATCGATTCTTCATCCTCTAGCATCCGCATTGCCGCCGTTGGCGATCTGCTACTTACCACCAAACCGGGTGCCCCAGCAGGGCGCGGACTGGAAGCCCTGTCTGAAGAAATACGCCAGCTGTTCGCATCCTGCGATGTCGTTCTGGCCAACCTCGAATGCACTCTGCCCGCAGCAGACACCGTAGCCACCGAACCCCGTGTCTTCACCTGCGAAGAGCAGTTGCAGGGCCTAAGAGAAGCCGGCATCAATCTCGTATCTCTGGCCAATAATCACGCCTTCGACGCCATGGACGAAGGATTTAAGCACCTAACCACGCTGTTAAAGGAACAGAAGCTGCCCTTTTTCGGTGCCGGCATGAACCGTGCGGAAGCCGAGCAGCCCGTGACTATGACCCTCAACGGCATCCGTCTGGCGTTTATTGGTCAGGTTGACGTTTCAAGCGGCATGCACCGCTTTGCCAAAGACACAGACAGCGGCGTTGCCCCCCTGGCAGCGGACAATATCTGCCGTCAGATCGAGGCTCTGCGCCATAAGGTGGACCACATCATCGTTTCCCCCCATTGGGGCGAAGAACGCTTCCGCTTCCCCTCGCCACAGCAGATCGCTCAGGGCCGGTCCTTCATCGACGCCGGGGCCTCTATGGTACTCGGCCATCACCCCCACGTCCTGCAAGGTATGGAGCTTTATCGAAAAGCCCCGATCGCCTACTCCCTCGGCAACTTTCTGGCCAACCCTGTCTACTGGAACAACGGCGACCATCTGACCTGGAGCCGTTTCGAACGCACAAGCTGCATCCTGTTGGCTGAACTGAGCAGAGACGGCGTTCTTAATTTCAAACAAGTTCCCATATTCGATGACGGCGAGAGCATCCACATCGAGAGCACTGGCTGGGGGGGGCGCTGCCTGGCCAGGGTCAATCAGATGCTGGCAACCGGTGTCACTCCCGCACGCTACCGGAGGGAAACCTTTCGAGTTCGCACCCTGCGGCCTCTCCTGGCTCAACTGCGCTGGGCCAAACTGCGTCGTCTGCGTCTTGAGCACTTCCGAAAAGCCTTCAAGCTTGTTGCCCAAGGCTTAAAGTAGACTTCCACACCTTGCCTTCAAAAAACTGTTTATCCGCAGATTACGCAAATTAGCGCGGATGAAACCGAAGGCCCATTAACCTGGCTATTATGGGTACGTCTGTAGCTGAGATGATTTTAAACATCAAAACAAGGGATGACATGATCCACGATTTTAATCTGCGTCCATCTGCGTAATCAGCGGATAAAAACAGTCCCTTTTTACCGGGGCTCCCCGCGGCTGAAGAACCAGTTCAGAGCACGGTACCACAAGAAGATGAATGCCAGCAGTCCTGCCAGTCCCAAAGAACCTGCCAGCAACCAGGAAACCTTCTCCGGCGCTGCCGGAGGTGGGGCAGGGACAACAACAGAAGAAAATGTTTCCACATCCCCGAACTCCTTGTTCAGCACCAGCGGCTCATAGGCCCAGGGTCCCACCTGCCGTAGGCTGGGCTCGGTGGAGGTACTCACGAACCCTGCTTCACCGGCCTCGACCAGCATCGGGTCAAGACCGTAGACCCCACCATTTTCCGGTGTCGGCAGACTGGGCTTGCTGTCCACTCCAGGCTGAAACCAGGCATTATTTCGAAAGACAAAGGTTGCGGGATCGGTTCCCCGCCCGATGTTAAAGGCCGACCTCACCCTCTTATTGGTCACAATCAGATTATTTTCAAACAAACCCTTCTTGCAGGGAGCAAACTGTGGATCTTTGGTCTCCTGCAAAATCCGGCCGACCCACTTTTCCGGCTGATAAAACAGGTTATGATGAACATGGCTATTGCGGGAGGTCACCCAGGCAATATGCGCCTCGCCACCGATAACGGTGTTGCCGGCAATGGTTATATCCCGGGCCTCGTAGCCCAACACCGCCGGCCGAAAATATTGCAGGCCAGTCATCCCGCCGATATTGACAACACGCTCTTTGACATTACGAAAAACCGAAATCTGCACCAAAATATCACGCGAGCCGCCCTTGATCTGCACGCCGTTGGCGCTGCGGAAGCCCTCGCCACCGTTAAACCGGCAATCCTCAACCAGCCCGTTCTGACAACCGACCAAGTCCAATCCGGAACCGCCCCATTTTTCCAACCGGCAGCCCCGCACAACAAAATGGCGTACACCGGACATCTTGATCGCGTCGTGATTCCCCTTAGGGCCGATTTCCCGGACCACAAGGTTTTCCAGGACAATATGATGGGACGGTGTGGCAATATTGCCGCCGTCATCAACATTGACCCCATTTTTAGGAAATCCCTTAAAAATCAGGTTGCTTAGTTTGACATAAGAGCAGTTGCTAAGTTTGGCACCCTCGCCAAGGCCCTGAAAAACCGGTGGATTCTCGGGATTCGCCGCCCGTATGATGATGGGCTGATCCGGTGTGCCATGAATATTTTTCAGGTAAATGCCCCGACCATAATGGCCGGGGGCAATAGAAATAACGGTACCAGGCAGAGATTTCTGAAGAGATTTTTTAAGTTCTAAATGACTAGTAACGGTAATTTTTTGCGATTTGGCAGCCCCTCCCCGATGGCTACCGGATGCATGAAGTGGTGGAGAAGCAACAGCAACTCCTTGCAACCCCATCAACACAAAAAATAAAAAAATCCAAAGTACTAACAGATACCCACCCTCAGCTGGATTCCGACGCCTTGTAGGCTTTAACATGTCGATCCACCTTTCAAATTATCTTCAAAGCAGTAATTTAAATATGGTCACAGATGATTATCAATCATAAATTTGAGAACATGCTTTCTATATTTTGGGCTAAAGGTTTGGCATTTCCTAAGGTCTACTCTTGCTTTTTCTTTTTCACCTATCTTAACGTATGCCTTAGCCCTTTTAAAATAGACTTTTCCATATGTTGGTATAGCCTTAAGACATTTTGTATATTCACCTATTGAAGTCCTATACATTCCCTTATAATAATATATATCCCCTGTTCGAAAATATAACTTTGGATGGGCACCTCTTGACATTCTAATTGCCATGTTATAGTCGAATAATGCCTCATCATATTTTTTCATATGATCATTCCTTACTGTGGCTCTTGCTATAACCAATTCCACAGACTTTGGGAATCTCATAATACCTTCAGTTAACTTCATTTCTGCAGCAAGAGGTTGTCCTACTCTTATCATTCCTTTATAGTAAGATATATATTTTTGAGGACCTGGAGATCTATAGCTACTTGCTAATACTTCAACATCTAAATTAAAATAAGAGAGCAACAGAAATATTAGACAAAGGTAAAACTTGGCTCTATTTTTCATGACAAATCTCTCCACACAAGCACTGCTCTAGTTATTCAATTATCAACATCGCCATTCAAGCATCGAGTCTAGCGTAGCGTAAAGTTTCGACCAGCCGGAAAAAGTCCAACCTTTCCGCCGGATCCGGGCCTTCATTGCTTGGATAAATTTTTTGAACTCGATCTCTATTCGCACCGGGCGCTCGAAGGTCAACGGCTTCATCTCACCGCGCCGTTCAACGGCCTTCTGCACCGCGCGAAAGATGGCCTCTTCTGCCAAGGCAGGATGCTTGCTGCTGGCGCAATTGCGACCATACCCCTGCTTGGTAGCCACCGTTTCGACCCATGGCATGAAACGCAGGGCCTCCTGGCAGCCCGATTCATCGCTGGCCAGAAAAATCAGCGGCACCCCCAATTCCCCAGCCACCGCGGCATCAAGAGCAATCTCACCTACTTCCTGGCCGTTCAACCGAATGGCCTGATAAGCCCAGGGGCTGTAAGTGTGAGCCAGCACCGCATTGGGCGTCCCCTCCATGGCGTGGTAGCCGATCATTAGCACCCCGGTGAAAGATTCGTCCAGCGTCGGAAACCTGCGGCCGAATCCGGAGCCCAACAGCACTTCGCAGCGGCGATCCAATTGATCGAAGACCAAGTTGGCACCAACCCCGTGATTATCCCAAACCACCACCTGTTCTGCCCCAGCCGCAAACAGGGCGCGAACCGCCGCATCGGTTTCCCGAGTGGCCTGCTCGCGAGCAAACGCCATATCGCGGCTATCGCTCAGGGACTTGCCTGGTTCGCCCACCACGCAGGCCGGTCCGTCGCAATCGACGGCGATCATGAATTTCACAAGGGCTCCTATTAGTGCTGAGTGCTAAGGACTGAGTGCTTAGTAAAAGGCACCCCCCTCAGTCCTCAGTCCTCAGTCCTCAGTCCTCTTAAAATTGTCGTTTTCCATAAAGTTCTTCAGCCACCTTGCTGATCACCGGACGATACTTGCCAGAGCGAGCAGGCTTGATGTCGTCAACAATCTCTACAATGATTTCATCGCTGCTGTTCAGGCGCTGAGCAGCCAATTTTTTGACCTGCTCGATGCCATCGGGCGGAAAACGGTCATCCACCGCCAAGCGAATAAAGATTTCACCGATCTTGTCCTGTACCACCTGAAACTTGACGATACCCTGCACCGCCCGAGCGATGTAGATGAAGGAATAGCCCACTACCCACTTACCTTCCCGGGTCACGATGAATTCGACGGCCCGCCCACCGCTGATCTTGATGCGAGACAGATTTCGGCCACAGGCACAGGGCTCGTTGGACAGGGTAACGATATCCCCGGTCCGGTAACGAAGCACCGGAAAGGCCGGACCGACTATATTGGTCACCACCAGCTCCCCCTCGCCAGACGTCGGCTCCAAGGTGTCGGGATCGATGGTCTCGAGGATAATCTGTTCATCCATGCAATGCATGGTTCCCTGCTCGCACTCGTGACCGATCAGCCCGGCCTCGCGCAGCCCGTAGGAATCGTAGACCGGCACCCCGAAGCCTTCGGCAATGAGCTGGCGGTCCACATCGGAAAGCATCTCGCTGGTCGTCACAATGACCGTCAGCCCCCCCTTGCGCAGAGCCTTCAAATCCAACCCCAGGGCTTCGGCCATAGTGACAGTCAAGGCAAAAGTGCTCGGATAACCGAACAGGCATTTGGGCTGCCAGGCTAACCAATGAGTGTAATATTCCTTGAGTCGTTCCGGAGTGACCTCGAAACCATTGCTCAAACTGTCGTTGATCAGCCAGTCCCGCAGGCGTTTAATTCGATCCTGCTTGCTGAGTTCGACGGGAGAGCCCCAGTAATAAAGCTCTTTCTCGCCGCGCCGCACCCCAAGCCACTCATGGCCCCGCATGCGTCCGGCATTGATATGAGCCTCGCGAGTCGACGAGGTGTAAAATTCCAGTGCCTCGTTGGTCGATCCGCTGGTGCGAACCAACTGAAGCCGCTTGCCCTCATCGCGCCAGACAATCGCCTCGCGCTGCTGGCGCAAGATGTTTTTATCCAGAAGCGGAAATTTCTTCAGATCCTCCAGGGACTGGATATTTTCAGGATCAATACCGCGGCCATCCATCAAACCTTTCCAGTATGAACTGTGCTGATAAGCCAGGCGCACCGTTTGCTGTAGCCGCTCCAGGCGAAGCTGCTGCAAACGCTCCAACGGCCAACGCTCACTTTCCAGCAACTCCGAAAGAATTGGGAAACTAGGACGGCCAAGGGCCAGTTCCTGAAGGCGAAACAGGTTTCGTGCAAGCACAGGAATCATCGATTACCTCAATCGGGAAAAACATTATTATCCGCAGATTACGCGGATTTTCGCTGAAGACAACCAGACTCAAAAATCGTCAGGTTATGGTCCGGGTCTTTAATCTGCGTTCATCTGCGTAATCTGCGGATTAGAACCAGTAAAAATTATTCGCGCCCTGTATCGCCTTGCGGGCCAGCGCCCGCAGCGGTCGGTTGATCAGACAGGGTTCCACCGCCCTTGGCTGGTAGCCCTCATCCTGCACCAGGCGTCCCAGCTCGGCAAAGGTCCTGGGCGGGTATTGCCGTCGCTGATCATCGAGCCACTCGCAAAAACGTTCGAACCGGCGAGTAACCACTCGGTTGAACCGACCACCGTTGTACTGCTTGTCCCGCACCTTAAACAGACTGAAGCTATGTAGAATGACCACCGCGTCGCCACCGGCATCGCAGATCATTTTCACCGCATCGCGGCACTCTTCAAAGGCAGAGCCCATCAAATCGACCGGTTTGGCCGCATGAAGGCCCGGGAATTTGGGCTGGCGATAGGCCGACAGGGCCACCTCCAGCACCTCGCCGTACCATTTGGAACCGTTGTATCGCTCGGTTTCGGCAAAACGGCACTGCCCGCCGACATAGGGAAAGGTGTAGCTGCTGTCGATCCACAGTCCGGCATCCTTCAGCGCCTTCAGGGTTTCCTCGGAGGCCCCCATATTGCCGGCCCGAAATGCGATCGGACGGCTGCCGGTCCAGGTCTCGAGCAGCGCGGCCCCGCGCTCGACAAGTTCCTGCTGCCATTCAGTACTCAGGTCCGCCATCTGGTCTGTTCGCTGGCATTCCTGCCCCGCCTGGATCATACCGTAATGGACATGGTTGGGATGGATATGCAGCTGCACATCCTGGCCACATTCGGTCAAATAATGGGCGACCGGCTCCGTCTGGCCAGGGTAGCCGAGCTCTTCGTTGAAGGGTTCGAGGAAAAAGGTCGCCTTCAGGTCGGAACTCTGCAGAATATCGCAAATCAACGGTACGCCGAATTGGTGCTTGCCGTACTCCCCCATCATGCCGAGCCGTGGGGGTATTGGTTTTAATGCCTGGTCGTTCCAGGCTCCGCCCATGGAACATTCGACATCGAAGGTTATGAAAACACCGGGTAAAGTCATGTGGAGCCTTTCTAGGACTGAGGGCTGAGGACTGAGTGCTAAGTAAATACTTAGTCCTCAGTCCTAAGTCTTTTTCTTTTCAACTGACTTCCGAAGGCCAGCAATAATTCTGGCAGTTTCTTCCGCAAGTTCCTTTGCACCATGAAACTGCTCTTCTGAAATCAGCTGCGTATCCAAAGCGACATAAAGCTGCGCTCTGACCTCGGCACAAGATCCTTTGGCAATAACAAGAAACCTATGAAATTCTGGTCGGCTAGCACGATCAAAGCCTTCAGCAATGTTCGACATGACAGAAACACTGGCCCGGCGGATTTGATCACGCAAGCCAAAATCCCGACCAAATGCACCGTCACCAGAGAGAGCATAAATCAGCTTGGTCAGCTCCCGAGCTTTCTGCCAAGCAATCAAATCCTCGAAGCGCTCAACTTTGCCCATGAAGACTCCCAATTGATATTAAGTAGGTGCTAAGTGCAAAGGAAGTGCTAAGTGCAAAGGAAGTGCTAAGTAAAACCAGCCTGATCCTGCTTTCCCACTTAGTCCTCAGCACTAAGTCCTCAGTCCTACTTCTAAGGATTCCCGATGATGTCGTGCCCCCGCGCTCCCAGTTTTTTCACCATCTGCTTCAGGTCGACGAAAAACGGCTTGGGATCGACGAGCATAAAGCTGTCGTCCTTGGTCCAGGGGCCGCAGTGCCAAAGTATGGTCAATGCGGCCTTGATCTTGCTCAGGTGCGTTTGGCCCGGGGGCAATTCATCTTGCCTTAACTGACCCAAAAACCAGTTGGCATCGCCCCCCAGGATTCTGGTTCGCAAGCCCAAGCGATATTTAGTTTTGCGCATCTTGTTTGGTTCAAAATGGCTCTGCCACAGATTGAACGGCGCCTCGAAGCCGGCCATGACTACGGTCGGCAGGCCACCGCTGAACCGGGGATTGATTTCCAGAAAAATATACTTTCCGGTTTCCGGGTCGAAATGAAACTGCACCCCGGCGATCCCCTGCCAGTTGAGGGCTTTGAGTATTTTGACCGTATCGTCGATCACCGCCTGATGATGACAGCTGATCCGTTGCACGGTCACACCACCGGCCAGCGGCATGTGATGTTCGCCAATGTAGTCCCCGGTCATGAACATTTCACCGTCATGCATCAGGATTTGCACATGCTCTTCCGCCCCGGGATGATATTCTTGGACAATGACGTTGTCGGCAAAGCCCTCGAACTGCCGGTGCCAATTCAGCAATTCGTCCAAGTCGCCAGCATAAGCCGCCTTGACCGGGACTTTTCCGCCGGCGACGTTCTGCTTGCGGGTCCGCAGCACCAGCGGATAGGCCAAGCTTTTTTCCGGACCCTTTTCCATCAACTCGTCCAAGCACATTCCGCGGGCGACCGGAATGTTCAGGTCAAGGCACAGCTGGTGAACGAAATCTTTGTCGGTGGCTTTATCGAAGGCCTCCCGAGAAGGGGAAAACAGATGCATGTCCATGGCCGCCAGGCGGTCCCGCTGGGAGATCAGCTGATTATGATAGCCTTCGGAAACCGGCATGATGGAGCCGACATCCAGCTGCTCGGCCAGACGCAAAATTTCATCGGCAAAACCGGCATCGTTTGGCCTGGTATCGAGGGTCCAGGCACTGGCCGAATAGCGGCTATGGGCCGACTGCCCCTGGGTCGAATTGACAATCGCGTGCACCGTGAGACCATTGCGAGCCAGGCTGCGCACCACCCAAAGTCCGACCTGGGTATCGCCAACGATGGCCAGAACCCTGCGCCGGCGGTCGGGCTGAACAAGCTTTTCGCGAATGGGTTTTACCAATTTCATGGGCTTTCCTTCCGTGGGAAAATTTCGCCTATGTAAGCTATTTTGATAAGTTCAAATTCCGTAAAATCATGTATCCGCAGATTACGCTGATTTACGCAGATGGAACCCAAAAGATAATCAATCAGGCTGGTTTGAGGTTGCCTGGAATCTGCGCCCATCTGCGTAATCTGCGGATCAATCTTTGGCTTTGCCTTTTTCGACAACCTGCCGCAAAACATCATGTACCTGCAGCGCTACCTCGTCCCAGGTTTTCACACCGCTCGCACGAACAACCTGCTCGGCATCCCAGCTGCTGCTTAAAATATCGTTCATCGCCTGTTGCAAAGGCGCTATCGTCTGTGGCGGGGTTATACGCCCAGCGGAAGGCACCGGAAGGATATCGGCCACCGCCCCCACATCGCTGGCCACCACCGGCGTGCCGCAAGCCAGACTTTCCAGTACCACATTGGGACAGCCTTCGCGGTAGGAAGCCAGCACACTGGCATCGGCGGCACAGAAATAGAGGGGAATCCTATCGTAGGTCTGCGGCCCCGGCAGGATAAGCCGGTTTTCCACCCCGGCTTGCCGGGCCAGCTGCTGCAATAACTCCGACGTACCCCCTTGGGCTGCTCCGCCGACAATAACCAGACGAACATCCTCGGGCAGACCGGCCAGGGCCTGAATCACCTCGTGGTGGCCCTTGCGCCGGCCAAGGTGAGCCACGGTGACCAACAAGCGGCCGTTTTCAGGCAGTCCCAGTACCCTGCGACATTCGCTTTTATCCCGCGGCCGAAAATGCTCCCGATCCACACCGTTGGCGATGACCTTAATACGATCTCGTGCAACACCCATCTTGTGTGCCTCTTCCGCCATGCGGGAAGAAACGCTGATCACCGCCGCAGCACCCTGCAGCGCCTCGGCACATTGACGGGTCTGGGAAGGATCCTTCAAACATTCGTAGAGCTTGCCCCGCAGAGTGATGACATAAGGAATGCCCAACCGCCGGGCCAGATTGGCCACACCTACGCCGTCGGGCCAGACAAAATGAGCATCCAGTACGTCGGGTCGCCACGACTGGCAAAGGTTATTGAGCCAGCCCTTTAATCCCCAGGCATAAAGTCGGGCATCGGTATTTTTAAAGATCCCCGGAAAATAAAAGAACCGAGGACGCTGGACAGGCAACTCCCCCCAGCGCGCTTCCGCCGAGGGACCGCAATCCTTGGTCAGCAGCGGAAACCACGGGACCGGAGAGCAGACCTTAAGGTCTGCAAGACGCTCCAGCGCCGCAAGCCGCTGATAAACAAACATTCCCCAGGTAGGCCGCGCCTTCGCCGGGAAACAGTAAGAAAAAGAAAGTATTTTCAAAAGAAGGTCCTAAAATATAGTGCGCAGGACTAAGTGTTTAGATTCTGGACTCAGTCCTCAGTCCTCAGTCCTCAGTCCTCAGTCCTCAGTCCTCAGTCCTCAGTCCCCAGAATGTCCCTATACCACTCGATGTATTCATCCACCATCCTCTCGACACCAAAGGTTTTCTCCACATAAGCCCTGCCCTCGCTTCCCAAGGTTTCGGCCAGAGCCGGTTCTGCCATTAACCGCTCCATGGCCTGGGCCAACTGGGTTGGCTGGGCCGCATCGGCCAGCAATACCTGATCTCCCACCGCATCGGGAATTCCGCCGACCCGGGTAGAGACCACCGGCAAGCCAGCCATCATCGCTTCGAGAATCACCATGGGCAGCCCCTCGCTACGACTGGAGAGGACAAAAGCATCTGCCGCTCCATAGAGGCCGGCAGTATCCCGACGGAAACCGAGGAAGGTAAAACAATCCTCGACCTGCCGCTCTTTTAACCGCTCCATCAGCATTCGGCAATAATCGCTATCCGTTAAGTTACCGGCCACCGCCACGCGAAACGATCTTCGAAGATGAGCTTGCCCACACAGCAGAGCCACGGCATCGATGAGATCCTCGAAGGCTTTTTCAGGCCGGGGATTTCCCACCGCCAAGAAGAGCTTTTCGTCAGGCAGGCAACCGAGTTCCTGCCTTGTACTCTCCCGTAGGCTTTGATCCTGTAGAGCGAAGGGCACGCCGTTGGCAATCGTAAGTAGCGGTTTCTTCCAACCAAGATATTCACGATGACGTTGGGCCACCTTTTCAGAGACCGCGGAAATTGCCGACAGAAACCGGGAAAAAAAGATATTTCTTCGCCGAACCCGTTCAAACCCCTCGTAAAGCAGGCCATGGGCGGTAAATACAATTGGCCCACGCAAACTAAGCATGTTGGCTGCGGCAACATAGGGCAGGCTTGCATAGTCATGTACGTTGATCACACTAGGACGAAACCGAGCCAACTCCCTGCGCAATCGCCAGACAGCGCCAAGGTCCTTTCCGCTGAAACTCTTCAGGGCCACCAGGCTCACCTTTGCCCCGTCCAGCTCAGTGGCCAGCATGCCGGGATTTTGCAGACATACGACCAGCGTTTCAACATTATGTTTGGCAAGTCCTCTTGCCAGATGTACTACGACCCGCTCCATGCCGCCTGGGTGAAGTTCTGAGAGCACTATCGCTACTCTAGGATCTTTATAAGAAGGCACACTAAGCATATTAAAGGCTCGTCGCTATTTCGAGTGGGTAATGCTATGACAGGGGGTCATTTCACTACTCGGAGGTTTTAGACCGCATGAATTCTGAATCGTTGTTTGCTGTAGCCCTTGGCATCACTCCC
>LGVF01036412.1_pt1 | contig 33470 bp, 57 predicted proteins | sample 469901 | NCBI WGS metagenome assembly LGVF01 (sample SAMN03893561, study PRJNA290197) | marine sediment metagenome | material: sediment; isolation source: combined push core samples #3730, #5133, and #5579 collected at Hydrate Ridge | place: Pacific Ocean: Hydrate Ridge
CAGGAATGGCTTAAGAAGCAGGGATTTGGCTTGGACTATATGGATGAGGCTGTGGAGGCCTATACAGAAACGGGGAAACTTTATAGAGTAGTCTCTGATATATCACCCTTTAGAGTGAATGAATCTATGGCTGATAAGGCACTGAATAAGTTTAACGAGATAGGTGGTACTCCTACTTCAGTAGTAGAAAGATTTGATAGGGCTTTGTCTGTAGTGGCTGGTATGAATATGGCAGCGAAGAGAGGAATGACTCCTGCCCAGGCAACATACTCTGTTTTCGATACCATCTTGAAATCAAACTTTCTAAGTGGGCAGCTTAATCCAAGTTGGCTGAGAAATCCTGCTATTAGGCTTATGATGATTTTCCAGGGGACTCCCTTCAAGATACTGGAGCAGAGAGTTGCCTTGCATGGAAGAGCTTGGAAGGGAGTAGGAGAAACACTTGGTCAGCTAAGAAGAGATGTCATTCAAGGAGAACAAGAATTCAAGTGGGAGATGATCAAGCAAGGATTCAGTAAGCAAAAAGATATATTTGGGAACACTCTTCTATCCCAGTCCATAAGGGAGATGGTCCTTGTTGGAACTGGTATTACGGCCGGCAAATATATGTGGGATGGGGATTTGAGTCACCACTTCTTTCATATTCCATTCTTCAAGCCTCAGAGAAGAGACATTGCTATAGGAGCTTCGCCCTTAGTTAATGCCAGTTTGGAGACCTACTCCAAATTTATGGATGAAGATGCTGAGTGTGACGTTTCAACTTTCTTTAATAATTGGTTCGATTCAACTTATAAGGGAGTTCCCGCACCCATTCCAGTTAACTTTAAGAAGGCCGCTAGGCTAACTGAGAATGATATTCCCGAGAGATACCGAGATAGTAAATTTCGTTACTTGTTTGGTATTCCTGCATGGGATCATGATTAGCGAGTAGAGATAAGAATGATAACGATCACAATGCAGAGTCCTACACAACCACCGAGTATAGCAGCTAGAATCTCTTCCATGTTATTCTCCTTTCAAGCCTTCATTATTTCTATTGCCTTTTCAAGAGCTTCTATATCTTCTTGTATTTTCTGTGCAACAGATAGGAATATAGCTTTAATCTCTGGTCCCTCTCCTGGTTGTGTAGCTGCTTCGTACTTAAGTTCGTCGAGGATGTCTCGAAGATCATCTTGAAAATCTTTTACTTCAAACAGTTCGGTCATTTGTTTCTCCTATGGATCTATAAAGAGATAGCGTCTATCAAATTCTTTAGCCAGAGCTATTTCATTGCCTAAGCCAATAGAGATTTCCCATCCTTCTAGTCTGAGAATCCATACCTCATCCATAAGTTGTATGGATTCTCTATCTAGTCTTTTCCAGAATTCCCAATCTCTAGGTAATCCATAGAGAACTGCAACTGGATGCCAGTGAACGATGGGGGAGTAGACATAGAAACCTTTCCTGGCAAGTTGTCCAGCTTTTTTGCAGGCTGCTAAATATCTTTCCTCCATTATAGATGGATCATTGTGAGTATATGGACTGGCTAGGTATATTTTAAGCATTTGATTATACCTTAATCATTTCTAGATCTTCGAGTGTATTCAAAATAACTTTTTTTAACTGTCCAACTATGTTATATCTTTTGAAGCATTCTTCTAAGGAATCCTCAAAAGTTTTAGTTGGACTTCTTCTTGAAGCTGCTTTCCAGTCACAGATCATCTCAATGATGTCTACAAGATTCATATTGTAAATTCCATCAGGATGATACTTTGTATGATGACGATTATTCTTGTAGTGATGATCCACTGCAGTACTAGCAACTTCCATAACAGCTGCATATTCAGGCGATCCATAGTTGGCTTTCTTGAACTGCTCTCTGGTTGAGACAAAGATACCGAACTCAGGTTCCTGAAGCTTGCTTCTGTCGTGTGTGATGCCTCGCATCTTTAATTCATGACAAAACTTCTCTAGTTCTTCTTGAACCTCAGAGATATGAATTAGTGTATCAGTTAAGAAATCAAATTCAACTTTCATTTATCCTCCTCAGAAAGGTCAACTTTTGACCTTTTATCTTAACTCTAATCTAGCTTCTATTTCTTCAAGGCGATTCCCTAAATAGTCTAGCAATTTGAAATGGGCATGTATACGAGCAGCTAGAGGTACAAGAGATCTTTCTGGCTTTGCCTCCTCTGGAGAAGGCTGTATAGTTTCCTGTAATACCGAAATAAGTTGTGTCTCTATTATATCAATTCTTGCTGTTAGTCGAGCAGCAGCATTTTCTGCCCCGCTGAGTTCTTGAGAGATCTGTCCTTCTTCTTGTTGTTTGCTGTCGCAGTCTTTCATTTGTTTCATTATTCATCTCCTTTGCTTTTTATTAAACTGCTCATCATTTCACTCGCGCCTTTGGAGTTCTTCTGATAATCTCACCCATTGATCGTCTATAAATTCAAGTTTGCTGTTTCGCCAAGATTGTTCAATACCTATCTGTATCATTGCGCTTAAAGCTGAAGCCCTTAGCGATAATTCATCCTTGGTCAGTTCGTTTAACTTTTTTACTTGCATGGTAATCTCCTTTATATAGACCTATACCAGATGTTTCCTATCTCTCCTTTTGGTCCTTCAAAGGATCGTCTAAACTTGCCAGATCTTATTCCAGTAGCTAGAACATTATCTAATTTGTTACTGTCGATGTCCCTCCACACTAAAGACAGTAACTGTTTTTCTGTTATCCATTTTCTAGTCCTTATTATTTCAACCACCAAATCTACATCCGCTGCTATAGTGCTCCTTCCTACAGCCTTAAATACATTTGGCATAAGTAACTCTGTTTCTTCTATAGTAGTTATCGCACTATGAATATGTGGCCAAGTTACTATCATATTAGCTGAGGTAGCGGCGGAGTAAATGACGGAGAGTTTTAATATATAGAGAGGCTTCCTTTCATACCAGCCTGTGAAGGCTTCATCCTTACAAATTCTATCTTGATTAGTTGGCTCATAGTTATCATACCAATCTTCAAATCTATCTTTACAGTCAGAAGAAAAGGTGAACTCTCCTGCCATTCTGCTTATTAGATAGAGATCCTTTAGGAGCTTCTCCTTTAAAATTACCTCCTCAGCTGTCTCTTCTGGGTAGCAAACTTTCTTATCTTTTCTATCGGCCCAGATAAACATAATCCTTGAGGTGAGTCCTGTTCCTATAGCTGAACTGGGAAGGGAAGAAGCTATACTTTCTGGTGTGGTGGCAGCAAGTAGATTTAAGAACACAGAAGGAATCACGTTATTCCCTGAGTGCTTAGTCCTATACTTCCATGGAATCTTCTGAGCATCGAACAAATCTGTTAAGTAGGTAATCATCTTTGTATTTTCAATCTTAGCTCCAAGGAAAGATTCGAATTCCTTACTCGTTACTGTTAAGGAAGCATGTTGATAAGTAGAACCATCTGGCATCTGCTCATCTATTGCACTCTTTTCTAAGTCCTCTATCAAAGCCTGAGGTGTAATGGCATCTGCAGACGTGACAATATCTGGAATTTGACTAAGAAATTCTGTGCCAAAGGAGATAGCCTGGGACTTCCTTGGCCCTCCCGCAGGACCTACAAAAACTACATACATGTTAGGGTATATACTTATCCTGCCGATGGATAAAAATACTTTCTTTCTTAGACAGGAGGCAATAACTGAAAGTGCTGTCCACTTATGAAAAGATCTAGCACTTTCTGTATTCTGCATATATAATAAGTAGGAGTCGACCCAGTTCGTTAGTTCTCTCATATTTAGTCTGCAGGATATATATCTTCTAAAGCTTTCATAGTTATTTCCAGCTTATATTCACAATAGATTCCCAGGAATATGTATTGGGAGCTAACAACTCAGTATAGCATACTCCCATGACCTTTTGCTTTCTGAGCAGTTTCATAAATCTTCGTGCTCGTAAATATCCTTGGTAGGTTCCTTTAGGTAGAGGTTTTCCTCGTCGAAATGTATACGATCCAGCCATATCTATCTCCAGCTTATGTCTTGCTCTTCCATCTCTCCCCAGTTGTCTCCCATCTTGAAATCTACATCTATCTTCATAGTTTCCCTTCCCACGGGAACTTCCTTAATCATTATCCCCCTTAGTTCTTTCATTACATCCATAATTTCACTGTGATGAACAAGAGAATAGATTGCATCATGAAGTTGAAGATAGATTCTTATATCATCTCCATACTTATCATAAACCTCCCTCAAAGATATATTAAGTAACTCTCCGACAGAAGACTGTGGAATATAAGCATAGGCACTTCTAAATAGAGAATCTCCCCATCTGTCCAGAAACTTGTGCTTTCTATCAAAGAGATTCACCATAGTTCTATCTTGTCTAAGCTGAGTCTGGATTCTTTTATGCCAGATTGGAAGGAGGTGATTCTTTTGAAAATATAACTTTAAAAGGGGCTTAGCTTGAGCCATAGAAATATCGAGTTTATTGGCAAGGACTCCAGGTCCTGATGCATAATTACTTGCATGGCGCATGGTCTTCCCTACTGTTCTCTGTTCCTTAGTTACCTCTTCCAAGGGAATATCATACATAAGCGCAGCTGTGTATCTGTGAACATCATAACCCTTGGCTCTTTCAGAACCAGACATTCCAAAGGCATCATTGAAAAGCTTTATTAAAACTGTATCAAGACAAAGATAGGCCACGACTACTGCTTCAGCCTGGATATAGTCAGCTTCTAACAAGACATATCCCTTTGGAACAGTGTAGAGGGTTCTAGCTTCCTTTGGAATATTCTGTAAATTACCTGGACCATAGGAAAGTATGATTGATTTAGAAGAGGACCACCTGCCTCCGAAACCTGTTCCTGTTACATTATAGGAAGAATGAACTCTGTTCTCAGGAGATACTGAAATGTCAAGGAAGGTAGATATAAGTTTAGATGCTTTTCTTCTCTTGATAATTAGCTGAGGAACTTCGTGCATCCTGGCTAACTTTTTAAGGGCGTCCTCATCTGTAGTAAGCTTTTGCTTTTCATTAACACTTTTTCTCCTCTTATACTGAGGAGGAAGCTCTAGATCTATATAGAGAAGATTCTTAACTTGAGCTGGACTATTATAATTCACTTCTTTACCTATCAGCTTCAAGAGTTCTGCATCTACTTCTACCAGATTCTTTTTTGCTTCTTTAACTAATTCATCTTTCTTCTCCGTATTAACATAGAGTCCTTGGAGTTGAAGCATAGAGGCTGGTTCAATCCAAGACATCTCCCTTTGAAAGACCTCCCAGAGCTTTCTCTTCTTCAGTAAATTCTCCATAATAATAGAGATAGCCTTTGTATTAAGAGAGTCTAGTGCATTATACTCTCCTGGAGCAGATTCAGAAAGATGCTTCCAAGCTGATACATCAAGGAGAATACTCGTTACATATGCTAGACTCTTTGGAAGTTCTGGCCACAGGATGTGAGCAGCTACTAAAGTGTCCATGTAGAGATTGGAAGTGGGGATTCCATTTCTTAGAAAAAGCACTGGCAAATCATAGACAGCATTGTGGTAGATAATAGGAAGTTCTGAGATAACTCTTCCTATCCACTCCCATATTTCCAGTTCATCCCTCTCAGGAAATAAGGGAACAATTCCTTTTAGCGTTCCAAGGGTGAATGCCCAGGAGTCTGAGTTAGCAAAGCCTATCCTATTTATATGTGCTTGGACAGCTTCTATATCCACTGCAACAGGCTCTTTCTCATCTAACAAACGAGTGCACAGCTCTATAAAGTTAGCCTTAGTTGGATCAATTATAAGCTGGCGCTTATCCTCTGGAATACCTGGAAACTTGGAATGGTAGAGAGCTTTCTTTAAATCCAGTACCATTGTAGTTGCAAGACTCCAGTCGTAGCCGACTGCTTGGGGATGATAAGTCGGAAGTAGTTTTTGTCCTGGGACTAGAGCAGAAGTGGTAACTGATCCCCTGGCATTCTTGATTCCCTTTCTTCCAGTCAATGCCCAAAGTGCTGTATTGCCAAGGGGAACTACTACATTAGGCTTATATTGCTCTATCTCCTTTTGCAGTAGGGCAATATATTCTAGCATTCTCGGAGTGGGAATCTTACATCCCTTGTCTGAGAAGTAATGCTTTATATCATTACCAGGCGGTCTTTCCCGAGCAACATTAGCTATTAAACACTTTGATCTTATTATTCCAGCTTGGGAGAGGAGTGTGTTTAGAGTATTCCCTGCTCTTCCTACAAAGGGTAAACCCTTTCTATCCTCCATTTCACCTGGGGCTTCGCCTACCAGCATTATATCAGCGGTGACTGGGCCAGTGGTTTTAATGAACATTAATTACCCTCCTACTTGGCTTCCATAAGCATATCGTCGATTATAGTGATTAGACGCATTAATTGCTTGTTTGTAAGCTTAATCTCTTGATCATTCTGCTTGACTGTTATTGTTACTTCGAGCATAGTTACTCCTATCGAGATAAGCTTCTTCTACTCGAACATAATCACCTTCGACACCGTAGTTAGCCAAATATATCCATCCAACCAGTTCCATTTCTTTCGTCAATTCTTGCTCTGTAATATCACAATCTTCTCCTATAAACTCCTTTACATATTCAATAGCCAGCTCAGGTTTCGTGAACACTTTAACTTTTTCATCTATGTGGCGATCGCAACAAAGTGCAATATAAATCTTCATCCTTTATCCCCTTTTAAATATTCAGCAATCCTTTTATTAGCTGCATTATAAGCTTCTATACCTTCATCACAGCCTCTAACAATTAGCTTCTGTGCTAGGCCAGCCTCTAGAGAAGAACCGCTTCCCATGAAGGGATCATAGAGTTTTTGACCAGGAAGAGAAATCCTTATAAGAAGTTTCCTCAGAAGGGGAACTGGTTTCTCGGTGGGATGTATTCTTTTACTTTCGAGAATGGGATCTTCTTGAATCCAGTCAGGCATTCCCTGCATTACCAACTTAGAGGTAGCTTTTCTACAATAAAGGATCATTTCATAGCAGGAAGAAGGCCATCTATCTGGCATATTGCACTGTCCAGATTCTCGCTTGATCCAAATGATAGGCTTGATATATGCATCCCAACCAGCTTCAATCATCATTGCCCTTATGAGGGAAAAGAATTCTGGTGCAGTGAATATATAAGCATGGGCATTTTCAGTGGTGAAGCGATAAGACTCTCTCGCGAGAATTTTGTATAAAGCTAAAGCCTTTTCTGTAGAGTCATCAAATTTATATCCACTTGTAGAGAAACCTCCAGTTGAATCGCCAATAGAAGTAGCTATTTTATCTATCTCTATTCCATATGGAGGATCTGTTAGGAGAATATCTATAGAGTTATCTTCTTGTTTCTTCATGTCAATGGAAGCTTCCTTATGAAGAAGCTCAACTTTGCTTTCCTTCTCGAGGAGAGCCTCCCACTCTTGAATTGCCATAGCTCGATCAACTACTTGTTGACAACCCTTCACTGCCTTCTTTATAGCTTTCTTTGTTTTGAGAACGCGAAGTTCGGGAAAATCCTTTAATGCTGCAGAGATGGCGATGTTATCTATGACAGTTCCTTTTGACATACTTATAGCATCTGCAGTATCATTCAGTTTCCAACCTCCTTCTTTCCCACTAGAAGTTTCTCCGTAGAGTTCCTGCTTTAAGGCGTGGAGATCTGCAATGGCATCTGCCTCGTCGGCAGGAGAGAGATCCTCTCTTTGAAGGTTTTCTTCTAGCTCCAACTCCCTCATCTGGAGTTTAGACAAGTTCGTTTTGTACACACATCTTACATCAATACCACCTAGTAAGCAAGCAGCTAATCTCCTTCCGCCGGCAACAAGTTCGAGATTCTCCGTTACTACAATGGGATGGAGTTGTTTATTTTTAAGGATGGATTCTAATAACTTCTTTAGTTTTTTAGAATCCTTTCTATATCGAGGGAGATCTTCGTGAACCTTTATATCTTGGGGGGAAGAGTAGAAAATTTTATCTTCGTCTATAGGCATATCATTATCCAGCGAGCAAAGCTCATATTCAGTGAAAGAGTCAATAATTGACCTTTCTGTTGGACTAGAAAAGGATTCTCTTTCTGGTTTATTGTCCAGATTTGCCCTCTACGGAACGCAAATTTTATGGGTAGGTGGGTCCGCATAAAATTTTTAAACCTCGTGGCGGCAATGTATGAGGCAATGTGGGCATATTAAATATCATCATTACCGTCAATATTGTCCAGTCTAAAGAGTCAAAAGTTGACCTTTCTGTTTCATCCGCCATGAACTATATTAGTTAATTTGAAGCAAGCGAGACACCTGAAATAAGCAACAGGAAAGATAGATGCTTTTCCTGTCTGACTCAACATGGCAGGAACTTTGTGAAGGATCCAAATAACTTCAAACTGATCTCCTTTACAATCTTCACACGTGACATGCTCTAGATCATTTATGTTAATCTTGAGTTGTTGTGGTTTATTGTTCATTTTCCATACTCCCTTTTAGAGCCTTTAAGTCTTTTTGTGTAATTCCTAGAGCTTTAATTAGAGCTTTTTCCTCATCTGAAAGAAGAATCCTACCCTTTCCTTTTTTATCCTCTATATTTTTCTCTAATTCCAAGGCTCTCTTAGCTCTGTAGGAGCGAATGAAATCTACTCTTTCGGAGTAAGAGAGCTCAGTGAAATTAGAGAAAAGACTATAAAGTTTCATTGTTAGGCTGCAACTACTTTAGCGATTCCATTAAGGGGACGTCCTTCCCAGGTTCGAATCTCAACTTTAACCTGTGCCTCGAGGCCGATCCAGTCTGAGTTGGCAATGGATTCGAGAATTTGTCGAGGAGTAGTTATATTGATGTTCATGGCTTCGGCAAAATCATGGAGCATATTGATCTTGGCCTGTCTTTTTGTTTGTCTACCACTCTTGGTCCTTTCAACATCATCTCCGGGTCTGGGAAGCCAATTACGATGATCCAGGGTGGCGCCGTCGATAGGAGTTTCTCCGTCGCTCATGACTCCACCATTGTTATTGAAAGTGAAGGACCAAACGATTGCCTTAGCAGTGCTATCAAACTTAACATCGGTTACAGCAGCGTTGTAGTAACCCTCTGCGATTAAGGGAGTTGGTTGGAAATCCTCTTCAACATTGAAGTCATCTACTCCTTCGTATCCTTGCTCTGTTTCGGCACCGTAGTTATCTTCGAGAACGTTGTCCGCTTCTTTTTTAATCTTAGTCATTTGTTTCTCCTTCTTCTGTGTTAGAGTTAGTGTTATTTCCAGATCTTTGTTAGATTTAAGTCTTCTTCGACCTCCCTTAAAAATTTTGTAAATTCAGGTTCTCCTCTATTAAACTCCGCAGCGAGACTTTGAATAGCACTTGTTACAGGTTCTTCTAATAAGCTAGATCCAAATTTTAGTAGAGCATCTTCTTCACTGCTAAGATTAGGCATTATTTTCCTCTCTTTCTAGTCAATGCTTTCATTACTGCATCATAGCTATTCGGTAGAAAATCTGGGAGAAGATGAGACTTTCCACTGAGTCTGCTCCTTGCCTTAGTGTAGCCAATGGGAACAGTTTGTATTACCCACTCCGTTTTCTGGCCCACTCTTTTAGTGGTGCAATAGTAGACTTCTTGGAAGGCACCGGGGATCTTCTCCCTGAGCTGGCCAGTTAAGAGAGGAGATATATCTATAATATTTCCGGTCTTTTCATCTTTCACAATATCAATATGACTTATTATAATCACATTACACTGAAGATTGACTATTTGCCTGAGCTTACCCTCCATGAGATTCCTTACCATCATGAAGTGAACATTCCAGATAGGTCCGCCTGTTGGACTCCTCTTAGGATCAAGCTGCATTGCACGAGCCATAGCAAGATCGGTCATCCTAGAAGTAGAGTCTACTACTACAGTAATATATTTAGCTTTATCTATGGCTTTCTTAACTTGAATCAAGTCCTTCTCAAACTTGACCCAGCCCTGCCAGTCGTCACTATACTGTTCATAATCGAAGTCGAGTCCTTTATAAGTAATTATTCCTTCGTCGAAGTCGAAGATGAAGCCTGGAGTAGGGCAGGAACTAGCAAAAACTGATTTGCCTGTGCCATAAGTCCCAATCAGCATTGCCTTGAAAAATTCAGTATCTATGGTTACATCCTTAGCATTAGCCACAGTTTAATTCTCCTATTTATTTATTTAAGCGAAAGAGTCAAAAGTTGACCTTTCTGGTTGTTGCATCTCAGTCTTCTCTGCCCTCAGTTTTTCTATAAGTCTCTTTGTAGAGAAATCCAGGAAGTTTTTCTTGTTTATGAGGAATCCCTCAGGGATATAACCTTCAGCTATGTCGTCCCTCACTCTAGTTAGAGACTCATTCCTCTCGCAAATATTACTGAATTGACATCTTCCAAACTGATAACAAGAATCAAACTGCATGGGCCAGAGATCTTTTTTCTGGTATTCCACTAACTCAGAACAGGTAGCGAGGAAGCTCAATCTCCAGGCTGCTAAGTCCTCATCTGTAAAAATATGGGGAAATCTTTGGAACTTTCTTGTCATCTTTCCCCATTCTCCATCTTGCTTTCTTCTTGCGGAAAGCTGGTGAAGATCAACCATGCAGCCTTCGGCGGGAAAATCTAAGGCATGTCTTCCAGCATAACAATAGCCAAGGATTTGTGGACTCCTATGGAGTCTGCTAGCTTGAGTACCGATAGGTTGGCCAGTTGATTTAGCTTCAAGTATCCAAGGCATGCTTGATAATTCAATCTGGACATCGAGGCGACCTGTGAAGTGGAGATCAATGGAAGCTAGATTGGGGAAATACTGCTTTTCACTTTTAACTAGTTCTATAGGATGATTGAACATTTGCTCTGTTTCAATAACCTTGAGCATATTATAATCATGTTGGAATTCTGTACAATATTCCAGGAATGAGATTGTGACATTCTGTAGAGTCCTATAATCAGTCTCATCAAAGTTTTGACCATAGGCTTCAGTTTCATGCTGCCAAACAGCTGCGCCATATTCAGCGGCTTGCTTTATAGCCTCTCCATCACGGGACCAGCCATTCTCCTTGATATGACTGTAATAACCTTCGATGAAAGCATGCCAAGTTGAACCATATCTTAGAGCAACTGATCCTCTTGAAGGGATGAGGCCGAGTTCCTTATTAAGATAATATTTCCTCTTACAAAGGTGAAAGGTGCTTCTCCAGGTATTGTCTAGTTCGAGAATTTGTTTAGTCATTGCTCCTCTCTACACGAGTTTCGTAAGATGAATGAAGTCGTTCTACTCGTGAAATCATTCTTTGAATTATATTTTCTGCTTGATATCCAAGTTCGCAAAGCTGAGCATCAAGCAAGTCACTAGGAGGATTCAATGAACCTTTGGCGCCTTCAAGTTTAAATAAATAAAAGTTTCGCCTTTGCGCCCACTTTTGGGCTGGCGTAGGGAGTTTACAAATTTGAGTTGGCATTTATCTTTTCCTTTTATATAAGATAAATAGATTCTGGACTACTATCCAATCTAAGGCTCCCTATTGCCTTTACTTTGACGCAGCCCAGAACCTAAACTAAAGTAACATCTCATCTACCGTGCTTTCTTCACAGCCCCAGGTTCACTTATATAACCGCTAGTGTCTTGAGCTAACGTTTCCTCTAGGGAATAAATACATAATCAGTCTGGTTTGCTTGCCACATTCTTTCTCACATGCCATATTGCTTCTTTAAGGGCCCAGCAGGGTAGCACTTGGATGGCAACCCCTTTCAATGAGATGTTACAGAACTTAAACGGCTAAGCCCAACTTCTGCAGAAGTGCCTTTGCAGCAGCTTGCTCCTTGGGATTCATCTGGTCAACCTTGTCCAGGAGGCCCTTCTTGGTAAGCTTCTCGCCAGCAGGGGCACGAACAGTCCAATTTCCATCTATTAAACCCTTCCAAACCTTGTCCATGGCATCGACTGCTTCTTTTCCCTTCTTACCAGCGGCGGCATCTCCAATCCTATGGGAAAGACCAAAGGGTCCAAACTTGGTCTGGATGTCAGGGGGAAGCTTGGCGAAGTCATAAGCTCTATCCTGGTTACTCTCAATCTCCTTGATCTTCAGGACTGTTCCTTCAATCGTCTTTGTCATTCGTTTTGCTGCCATCTTTGCTACTCCTTTGGGAAGCTTTGCTCCCTTGTATTAAGTGATTATCTAGAACTAGTCGAACTAGCTCTGACATTGAAATTGCTGCTTCAGCAGCGGCGATCTTGAGAATTCTTTTATATCCTTTGGGTAAGATTAAGTGGAAGTGCTCCACTTGAGAATTTATTTTGAATATATCCTTAATCATGTGTTTATTATAACATACTTTATCCAGTTTGTCACGAACTATTTTCAAGTTCTGCCATAATTCTTCTTCAGAGCTTGATATTTCCTTCTTAAGTCGTCTCGGGTTATCTGGCCTGTCTTGGAATACTTAGAATATTTAGCTCCTCTTCTACTTAAGTCTCCATAGAGTTCCTTAGCGATTTTCTTTGCTCTTCCACTATTCATTTTCTTTCTCCTTAAACTCTATCATCTTTGATTAACTTATACTGAACTGCATAATCTATAGCATTGTCCATGCCAACGTCAAACTGATTCCTGTAGTGATCATATTGCTCAGCATCTAGTTCAAGGGGAGTTTTCTCTTCTCTAGCTAAAGCACCTAGCGCATAGTCAAACCCTGCATTAAGTTGCTTTTGCTTCCTTTTCTGCTTCCTTATCATCCACCACTTTTGTAAGCTCATTGTCTAAACCTCAAGTTTACTTGCGTTGACTACAGCAGCCTCCAATCTTTCTGTGCTTTCATGGAAGCTTTTAATTCTTTCAAACAGTTGTATAAATAGATAGTCTTCCTTCAACGATTTAATCTTTGTAATTGTTGTTGCATAGTCGATTGCAGGTATTTTCTGACCAATAACGAGGTCTTTCGGCTTCGTTCCAGTTACAGCGTTTAATATTTCTTGAATTTCCGATCCCTTTGCTTGAAGTAAATAACCAGTTTTTGTCCTAGCCACGATCTCCATTTCATTCTCCTTTTTTCTTCCTTACAACTATATCGGTTTGAATTCTTGGCCAATGAAGAGAAGCTTCTTCAAGGTTAACTTCTAGATTGTGAAACCAATCCCAATTAGTGAATTCTATTACAGTTCCTTCTAGCTCTGTGTATATAGAAATCTTGTGTTTGGAACATAACTCTATTAAATCAAGCAGAAAGCTTTGAATCTTTGGCTCTCTAAAAGAGACATCTATTTCACTTTTAGATAGTTTCATCAAGATCTTCCTCATCAATGAAATGTTTACATTCAGATATAAAAGGTTTATCAATCTCTCGAAATATTCTAGGCTGCATTGTAGGAGTCATAATACACCAATAAAGTTGTAATATTCCATCTTTTGTGAGCCGTCTTCTCCAGGGCAACCGATAGGAGACTTCATGTCTATCACAAAAATACTTTAGCTTTTTCATATCTCGAAAGGTTTGAATTCTACAATGAGTACACCTTAAACAAGGTCGATATTTACTAGCAGTTTTATTTATAGGTTTATATGATTTAGGCATTTCTTGGTCTTTACAAAGGATTGATTTTCATTGCCACTCTAAATAGATATTCTTGCTCAACGAAAGAGAGATTCATTCTTTTTACTATCTTGTCTTTGTCTATGCCATCTTGGAGCATTAGCTCAATCTGTCTTTTTCTTGCCTCTTTATCTTGAAGGACAATCCTCTCCATTTTTCCATTACTTCCTTTTTTAAAGCCTACAAGAGGAGAGGTAACTTTGACAAAGAGTTTGACCCATATCTTACCATCTTGGAAAACTCCCCTGGCATCTATCCTAGAAGCCTGGACCTTATCTCTAGCACTATACTCAGCTATAACCTTCTTTATATCCCTAACTAAAATCTTTTGCTCCGTCCTTGACGAAACAGGAACGAAGATTTCCTCTTCACTCTCCAGTTCAAGGGCTTGTTGAAACCAAGAATATGCAAGGGGATTAGGCTTTGTCATTCTTTTCTGTTTCCTCTAACAATCTAGCTTTAAAAGCTTGGTAGAGTTCTTCAATAATAAGGCCAGTAGTATCTTTGATATAACTTGACATTCTTCTCTCATACTTATAAGTTGCTATTGAACAGTCACTATGTTCTTTGAAAAAGATTTTCCAATCCTTAGCCATTTCTTCTCCTTTATTTCCTTGTTAAGTGTAGATCAAGTAGCTCCTGGGTCATGGAAAGGATGCAATCGTAAAGTTTGTTTGTAGCTTCCCTATTTAAGGGAATATAGTTTGTGTCTGTTGCGCCCATCTTAAGGTGTAAGGCTTCCTTCCTCCATCGTTTTAGAGTCCTCTCTGGTATCACTTTGTTCTCCTTTGAATTTTCCTGAGGGTTTAAAGGTAGTTCCTGGTTCTTTATCCCAGTCCATTCTTCCTTCGTGGCCAGGGCAACAGTTGTATGGAATAAGCTTTTTATACGTTTTACTGTAATATTCCGAGGCGCAGTGCGCTCCATAAGTGCAGCCACAATTGACGCAGATTTCCTTGAGGGCTCTTAATCTACCAATACTATTTCTGTTTGATCCCATAATCTATTCTCCTTTCTTTTTATTCAGCCATAAAGTCAAAAGTTGACCTTTCTTGAATGAAAGCTCCGCAACAGTCTGAGACTGGATCTTCCCAATTATCTGGATAGTGAGTTCCACTCCTTCCATGAGTACAGTGAGTCCCTGCATAATCAAACTCGTTCCTTAGAGGAATTATTTGGCAAAGTTCTCCACACTCAGGACATCTAAATCCATCTGGTGTTGTGTATTCAGGGAGCTTTTTCATATAGTCTCCAATAAAGTTTCTATGTACATCCAGTAATCCCCACCTTCAAAAGTACAACTCCAGATGAATACATCAACCAGCTCACACTCTATAGGAGTGGAATTAAATGCTATCGCTCTTGCATACTTTTTACAAGCTAGGGCTCTAGTTATGTGATACCTTAATCTGTATCCTGCTTCAGTATCGACACTAAATACACTTTAATAACGTTTCTAGTTCTGGTGTCATTTCTCTTTCTCCTTAAATGAAGGGCAGCCATTTGGACATCTTGGAACCCACACTTGTTGCTTACAAAGAGGACATGTTATAAGTCTCATATTGAAGTGACCTTGTCCAAGGAAAAGAAAGCGTTTTCCGCAAGTCTGACATTCGCAGTTAGGCGATTCTCGTCCAGAAAGGTAAATCAACTTCCATGTAGGTTTCATTTCTGTTTCTCTTCTATAAGATAGTTATCTTTTCCAGAATGAAAGTAATTGCTCACTGAGATTCTAGTTCTATCCAGTTGAAAAGCAAGTTTTCTTATGAAATAGTTAAAGGCTTGATTCTTAGATTTTGCATGAGTCCAGAGGTTTATTACCTCTCCGTAGTAGTTGAAGGAACCTTTATATAGTTTCATTCGGTACAACGAACTTCTTTGGGAAGATCGCTGATATAGTTTCTATAGGCTATTCCCTTTCTCCTTCGAAATTTGCTTGCTTGTCTAGTAGTAGGCTTGAATTCTTTATAATTAAGTAGACTTTGTTGGACTATTTTGCAGGCTTTTAGAAACATAACATTTTCTTTCGTAAATTTAGCGTTAGTTAACATAGTTTCTCCTTTTATTTATCCCACTTTAATAATTTTTGCAGCTTCTTTGTATATAGCTTTCGTGCTAATATCTGCGATAAACTAAAATACTCGATGGAACAGCTAACTCTTCCTTCATTATCTCTTTCCAGTAAATTATTTCCAACTCTTTTAGAGAAAGATTTATCTTTAATCCTTGGTGTATTTGCAAAGATAGTTTCGATCATCTCACTTATCCCATTTTATACCTTTATGGAGCAAATTCATATAACTTGTAGCCATCCTCTACAGCTCTATAAAAAGCTGAAGAATGTATACCACCAAGAATTTTATTTAACATTTCTACAATAACATCCGCATAGTAATCTGAGACATTTGTTGCTATAAGAACGTCAGAAATAGATTCTCTGTCAAAGTTATCAACTTTTATTATCTTCATTTATCCCATCCTGCAGGCTTGAATTGAGGAAAGATAGGAACAGCTTTTTCTGGATGATCACTGGACCATGCTCCAAACTCGACAGTTATTGAGGTTCCCTCTTTAGGAGGATCGTTCCAAAGTCTTTCTCTTTCAAATTCAGTCATTCCTGAACAAGAGAAAGTCCTTCCATTATTAGGAAGTTTCAGAAGTAAGCTTCCGAAGGTACCTTGATGGAGGGAAGTTTCCTTTCCTGGAGGGAGAAAGCCCAAAAACATTGCTTCTACTTCATAAGTGGGTTTAATAGCCCAGAGATTCCCAACGTGTCTTCCTGGTTTGTAGAGTGCTAAAGGTGCCCTTACAATCATTCCCTCAAAACCTTGACTTAGATAAAGTCTAAGGAAGTAGTCAAGGTGACCTGGGGTTGTTTGAAAGAATGGAATCTCCTTAATATAGGGCTTAGGAAGTCTCTCTTTATTAAGATGTAGTCTATTTTGCTGTATCATACCTTCAATAGGACAATCAAAGACGTGATACTCTAAATTAAGGGAGGTAGAAGTTGGCTCTATCCTCCTGGAAGCTCCATTTATATCATTGAAGGATATAACAGGATGGAAGAGTTCTCCATCTAAGTCTACATTAGGGAAAGACAATTCTAACTCTTTCACTATATGAGGAACAGAGGTTATCTTGTTGTTATTTCTTGTGTAGAGTCCATCATTGTGATACCAAAGAGCTCTAATTCCATTAAGCTTCGCCTGGACATAGAGATGATGGAAGTGCCTTTTATTGAAGTATTTCTCTATGTCATCCTTCTTAGGATTGAGATGGATACACTTCATTGCACCTAGTTTATTGCTTAGTCTCTCTTCAAAGATGTCATTCATCTCTTTCTCCTCTTCTTTAACACAGCCAAAGCTCGTAAACTCCAGCGCCTAAAGACTTGGCTTTAACTTCAAAGAGCTTACCTTGAAATAGATAAGGAGCATTTAGTAGAATTGTCTTGGTAACCTTAGTTACCGCTCTACATTTTGCTGTAGGATCTGAAGCAAACACATTGAGGATTCTTTCTCTCTCTCTAGTTATTTGATTGCGCAGTGCATGTGCTTTAGCTGCAGCTATTCCTGATTGCATTTAGTTCCTTCTTTAAGTATTTCTCCGCAGCTAGAGCTTCATTTTTCCTGCGAATAAGTGGAAGGTTATCTTCTGGTATATCTACTTCGATTAAGTTATCCCTTAACATATCCCAAACTTCAGTCATGGGAAGCTCTAAGATCATTTGCCAAGCTTCTTTATTGAATTGAATAGAATCACTAAAGTTAGGCTTTATAAATACAGCAAGGGAATTTAGATCTGCTGAGATATCTAAAGAAGTATTATACTCAATTCGTCTCTTCTCTAAAGTCTGTACTACTCTTCTACCTTTCATTTAATTTCTCCTTAAAAAGAAAAGGTAGCCGTCTGAGCAAAACCCCAGCCAAAGCCTATGAAGGCCAGGAGCATGACTGGATAAACTCTTGACGGCTACCTGGAGGCTTCATTCTAATATTGTTTCAGGAATTTCGAAGGCCTGTAGGAAGGCATCTTTAAAGTTTGCTACCTGTTGGGGAGAATAGAAAAAGAATCTAAAGCTTAGTTTTGCATGAGACAAAGCCTTAATTTCTACTGTAGAGAAGCCCTTGAATTTCTTGACTGCAATTTCAGGTGTTTCCTTACTTGTAAGGTGGACGCTTGTTTCAGATGTAAGCATTTGTTTTCTCCTTTATTTCTTTTATTATACCATATCCTTAACAAAATGTCAATAGAAACTGGGAAATAATTAGCTAAGACTGGGAAATATTATTTCACAAGAAAGGTCAATTTTTGACCTTTTTAACTTGACCTTTGCAACGTAGTCGCTCTATTGCCTCTTCAGCCATCTCTGCAATGAGAAGGCAGAAAAATGCTACATCGATGCATAGAGGTGCTTTAGTTTTATAACAAAGCACCTTCCATTTAGCATAGGGAGAGGGAGAACTAAATGTTTCACAGGGAGCAACTTCGTGATCTGAATAGACCCTCCACTCATGAAGCATAGGACAGCGAGAACAATCTGGACGTTCTGTATACTCACAACAAGGACATTGATGAGCATAGTCTCGCCACGGTCCTTCTATTTTCCCTTTTGAAACACACTTATTTTCCTCTTCTGCAACTCTTGCCATTGCAGTCCATAATTCCTTTGTCTCTTTACAAGCTTGAAGTCTATTCATTATTTCTTTCTCCTTGGGAGCTTTGCTCCTAGCTATCTCCTAGTGTCCAAATGCCAAGGTCCAGGATGAAGGCAAAGATGATTAGGAAGATGGAACTGGTGACTCCGTCACTGGGATGACGAAAGGCTATTTCACTGAAGAACCAGGTTATTGCAAGAGCAGTTAACATTTCTTTTTCTCCTTGCTGCGCAGCAGCCGCTCTATTAGAGCTATTTCAGTTTCATTTAAATCCTTAAAATAGTTAAGGATTTCTTTTTGAGAGAGACCATCTTCATGCATCATCTTTATCATCCTTTCCTTATCTGGATCAATAGAGACTTCTGCTAACAGTGTCTTTTCACCTGTTGAGGAGACTCGGAATGAGCCAGGGAGAAACTTCTGCTTTGTTAGAACGAGGAATAAGTTTTCTACTTCGTCTTTTTTATAGGAGATCATCACAAAGGGATCTTTTCCGGTGTTCTTCCTATATTGTTTGAGGTGCCTCCAAGCTTTCATCTTCAAGGATTGAGCTTGTCTGGAATTTTCGCACGGAATCCAGATACAAGCTCCATCATCATCTATTAATATATCATCTACTTCTTTCATAAGTATTTACCTCCTTTATAACGATAGTATACCATAGAAATTCTCACTTGTCAAGAACAAATAACAAGTTTGATCAAATTACAAATTACAAATAACATGACCTGAAAAGGACCGGGTCAACTATTGACCTTTCTGGCGACTTCGTCGTAAGCCTTCTCTTTTTCTCCTTAGTGGACCGTCAATTTTTGACGCTCTTTTTCCCTAGCCTTTTCTCTTTAGTCTTTTTTTTTTTTTTTTTTTTTTTTTTTTTTTNNTTTTTTTTTTTTTTTTTTTTTTTTTTATAAAGAAGGAAGACTCAGAAAAGACTGGAAAGACAGTAGGCAGAAAGGTCAACGGGAAAAGGGAGGGAACCTAGGCCGTGTTATTTGTAATTTGTAATATGCATTTTTCGTTATTTGATTAAAGAGTCAACTATTGACCTTTCTTGAAAATAAAGGAGTTTCCGAGGCAACCCAGCCCTTTTTAAAGTCAGAAATTGACCTTTTTGGTTTATTTTAAAGTAGTGATTATAAATAGAGTGCCTCACTGTTTAAAGTTGTTGACTAGGCCAGCTTTGCTGGCTACTTAAGCCCCAATTTTTCCAGAAGTGCAAGCTCCACTTTACTCAATCCACCAGCCTCTACTAATGCAGTAGCTTTCTTCTTTACTGATACCTTTTCCTTGGTAGGAGTCTTCCATATTCCTTTCACCAGATCCGTGTAACGAGCTGTCATGACCTTGACTTTCTCCTTTATGGAGTAGTCCTTCATGCCAGCAATCTTGTCAGAAAGATTTTGTTTAAAGCCGTAGATGACTAAGCCTCTTTGAACTTCGGTCATCTCCTCAATAGCAGGGAAAAGAGTTTTCAGGTCATAAACATCCAGGGTTTCATTCTCGAATCCGATCTGAACTGTTCCCTCAATATAGGTCCACTTAATCCGTTCTTGTGCCATGTTATTGCCTCCTAATTTTAATGAGGCAATCTATTTATAACCACTTCATTCTATGTATAGCTGTGGAGTGCTTGTGGATAGCAGCTAAATGTCAAAGAGCGTTGTTCAATTTCAACTCCAACGTAACATGTTTATTTTAATTTGTCAAGTGATGATCACGCGGCAATACCAACCTGTTTGCGTCCTCGCCCAATTCAATGCCTTCTCGATGTCGTCCATTGTACCAATGCCATGTATAATTGGTACCCATGTGTCTGTGAATCCGTCTAGCACTTCAATAGTGAATTCCATAATAGCACCTCAATGTTAAATACACAATAACATATTCGATTTGATTTGTCAAGTCTGGTGGCGATACCGCCGTGGCGGGAGTGTGTCAATTTCACTGGTATAATGGATGACTGTGGGTTGGTAAGAAATAATAAATATCAAGACCCCATGCCATCCCCAGGGGGGAGGGGTAGGTGCATATAGACGATGGTTTCTCCCTACTAAGTAGAGATTTCTACGCACCAGTTATCAATACTACTGAAGTAGAGTTCCAGAAATAAAGTCAAAAATTGACCTTTCTGCCTTCCTGAACAAATGTTCATATAAACTAAATTCCTTGACAGCAACCACCAAACCAAGGTATACTGAACCCATCATGGGAAGATCTCACTCAAATAACCCGCCACAACTACTGGAAGGTAACTAAGTGGGCAGGCCAAGATCAAATATAGAAGCTGAAGCTGTCCTTGATCTACTAGAGCAGGGCTTCACGCAGACCCAAATGGCTGGTGAATTAGGAGTATCCACTCCAACCCTTGCCAAAAAGATAGCTGACATCCAATCAAAGCAAGGGCTTCTCCTCAAGTATCGTGCCATTCAGTCCCTTCAGCTAACTGAACTCCAAGCCCGTGTCCTAGAAGCAATCACTCCTGAAAAGATAGACGAGGCGGATCTCAAGGATCTAGTTGGAGCCTACAAGATACTTAAGGACAAGGAGTTAGTGGTCGATGGAAAGCCTACTGAGATAAAAGGACTAGTGGCTTACCTTGTGGAAATGGAGCGGCAGCAGTTAGCACTGGAGAAGGATGAGACCATAGTGGATATAACTGATCAAGAAGGAGGGAATGGAGATTCCTGCGCCAGCGGCGCTCGGGAGAATCCGATGACCCTTAAAGATTTCAATATAGCAGATCTCAATCTCCATGGAAGTGAGGAATATTTAAGTTGAATCTATTGATTAATTTATCACTAGATAATCTGCCAGTAGTTAAGGAGAACTATCGTCGGCTGCTTGTCAGTACCTTCGTCGACGAGGAAATGCTGTGGAAGGCTGAAGAGGAATATACAAAGCTTCTATTTAAAGGCTTTCTATGGAAGGGAGAGGACTTCCCAGCATGAAGGATGGTGTGTATTTCCTAACGGGCTTTTTTCTACTCCCCGTGGTGGAGCTCGTGGGTGGTGGGGCCAGGTGCTCGCGAGGGACGTGGGAAGGGCTCATGAGGCGCACTCACATGGGTGGACTAGAAACTGGGTTTGACTTTGATCTTGGGACGCCGGCGCTTGCGTCGGCGGACGGAACGAGATGAGCGATCTTCAACCCAACATAATGGAGAAACTTGTTTCCTGGAGAAAGTCTCCTCTAATCTTTGCTCATGAATGTATTGACTGGAGAGGAACAAAGGGAGTCACTCCACAGCAAGTTGAGGCACTTCAGGCTGTTACAAAAGAGAGAAGAATTACTATAAGATCTGGACATGGTTGTGGTAAAGATGCTATTGCAGCCTTGATAACTCTTTGGTACATGTCCACCAGAGTTGATTCTAAGGTGGTAGTCACTGCTCCAACAAATAGACAGCTTAATGACATATTCTGGTCAGAGTTGGCTAAGTGGTTCCAACGAAGCTTACTCCAGGATGAGTTTGTTCATCAAAAGGATAAGTTTTTTCATAAGAGTAACCCTAAAGGATGGTGGGTCAGAATAGTGAGTCCCCAGGTAAGTGCTACCAAAGATAGCCAGGCTGAAACACTAGCAGGTTTTCATGGTGATCATCTCCTAATTATCGCAGATGAAGCGAGTGGAATCCCTGATCCTTTCTTTATTCCTTTAGAAGGTGCAATGACTCAGGAAGATAACATTGCAATCTTGATTGGGAATATGACTAGAAACACTGGATATTTCTACGATACACACTTCCATTCTAAACTGAGTAAAAGGTGGTATAAACTTCACTGGGATTCAAGGAAAAGTCCAATAGTTACTAAAGATATGGTGCAATTCTTTGAGGATAAATATGGAGTGGACTCGAATGTATTTGCTATAAGAGTGGCTGGGAATCCTCCAAAGGATAATGCAAACACCCTAATCTCACTATATGATGCAAAAGAGTGTATGAAGAACAACATCGAGCCTGCTGAGGATGAACCGCTCTTCCTCTCTGCTGATGTGGCTAGGTACGGAGAGGATGTCTCTATTATCCTTCCAAGGAAGGGATTGAAGTTATTCCCCTGGGAAACCCATGATAATCTTAACACCATATCTCTAGGTGGTCACATTAACCAGACTTATCAGGAGCTAGAAGCTGATGGCTTATCTATAGATGAGATTGGTGTTGGTGCTGGAGTCACGGATTGGCTCCAGAAGCATGGTCATATTAGATGCTTTGGAGTTAATGTTGCTGCAAAGTCAAGTAATATAGCAAAATATGATCGGCTTAGAGACGAGCTTTGGATAGCGGTAAGAGACAAATGTGTTAGTCACCTTTATGATATCCCAGATACAGAAGAGGGAGAGGAACTTTGTAATGAATTAGCTTCGCCTACCTATGACTTTAATGTTCACGGTGGATATAAGATTGAATCAAAGAGAGAAATGAAGGCGAGAGGTGTTATGTCTCCGAATATAGCTGATGCAGTTGGGTTATCGGAGTATTTTAGTAATATAGCTTATAAAGTGTGGGGAACGAGCAAAACGAAGAAGAAAAAGAGAAGATTCTTCTCCCGTGCTGGACAAGTAATGAAGAATGGCTGGCAAACAGCGTAGTCAGCGAAAAGGTCAAAAATTGACCTTTCTGGAATGATATGAAAAAACTTTATCTAATAATCTTTTCAGACAAATAGGGCGGCAAAGAACTAAACTACATATTATTCCTGATATTGCTTATTGGGCAGTCGTCTTGTTTGGGTCTAAAGTCTGGTGGCGATATCGAGAAGAAGAAGGATCAAAGACTTAGATAGTGAAGTAAAAGGAGAAGTCATGAAAAAAGGTTTGCTACTTATTGTTGCTCTTGCTATAGTATTCTTTGGGGGCAATGTTTTTGCTGATACTGTTTATGTCAAGACAAAGGTAATAGAGGCTCAGAATACCTGGACAGATCCTATACCTGTCTCTATTGGTTGCAGAGCAAACGTGCGTATTCATCCTGATACTGATCCAGTAATGACTATTCATGCTCAGTGTAGGTATAAGGGAGAAACTGATTGGTTTGATATGGATCACTGGGATTTGACAGCGGCTTCGGTGGATATTATTCATACTACAGCACAACCAGAGCCAGAGCCTGCTCAGATTCGACTTGGATGCAAGACTGGTGGGTATACCTCTGGTAACTGTACTATAAGAACTGGAACTGGTAAATTACCATAAGGAAACTATGAGAATGAAACAGTTATCAATAATTCTATTTGTTTTACTTTTCTTTTGTGGTTCGGTTTTTGCAGCAGGAAGTAAGTTCGGTAGAAGTGCTACGAGTGAGATTATCGTTCAGTCTGATCAAACTATTCAATCTGTCATAGATTCTTGCTCTGTAGCAATAGGTAGTCTTAAAGACGGATTTACTAATCCTTATATAATTAATGTTCCACCTGGACATGAAAAAGAATATTATTCCCTTGTCCGAAATGCTGCTAATGCTACCAGTGATAAACGTAACATAGAAGTTGTTTATGAGGATAATCCAGAAAATAAGTTCAAGGTTGTAAGCTATGAAGCTTGCGAAGATATAGGTGATTGGACAGATTTGGGGGGGAATACTGTACTGTCACTTGACGTATCACATCAACTTGAAGGGGAAAAATGTTTTAAATTAACAAATTCCGATGCTTCAGGAGATATGTATTTGATAAAAACTGTTTCTCTTGATTTGCGAGAATATCATGGAATGCTGTTTGATATTGAAACAACTGCTTCTGAACATGAGAAAATAACCTTTTATTTATTTGATAGCATTTCTCCTTCGAACAAAATTCCTTGTATTATGACTTTTGAAGACAACTTTAAAGGAAAGTTTCGGGGAACAATGTTTGTGCCTTTTTTTGCACCTTATAGTGCAGGAACTAATATAGATTTATCGTCCATTGTAAAAATTCAGATTAGATGCGGTCGAAAAGCAGGATATACTGGGGCTACAACAGTTTATTTTGATAATATTCGATTTATCCGAACTACGCCACATCATGCAGCTGTCTTTACCTATCATGATAGTTATGATGGTCCGTGGACATACTTGAAATATTTAGATGCAAAAAACTGGAAAGTAGGTTTTTGTCCTACGTATCTAAATACATTGGGGGCGGCAAACGGTCGAATGTCTTTTGCACAAATTAAGGCAGTATATGATAATGGCCACGATGTTATAGGCAAATCCATAAATCATTCTCTCGCAGACGAGGTTGGCGCAGCGGAAACTTATTACGAGTTCAACGGCGGGCTTCAGTGGATGGAACAGCACGGATTTTTACGGGCAGCAAATTTGTATATGGAATCTGCGAGACATTCAAGTGAAGATTTAAAAAATTGCCTAAGAAATGCCAACATTTTAGGCCTGACTAGTTCATTTAATCCTTTTCCTGCCAGGTGGGTAGATGTATCCAATCCTAACTTTGCTATTCCTGATGGATTGCAAAACTACATTGATATGAACCATGGTGGAATAATACACCTCATACTTCATGATATTACAAATGGGGCTAACTACTCAACCTTTTTAGATTGGGTAGAAGACAATTTCTCAGAAGTTTTACTTCCATCTCAGGTTATTGCACGATTGCCAAGTGAAGTATATGGAGGAACGCAAGCAAAAAGTTTTCCTCAGGGCGTTATAAAAACCCTGGCTGCGGATTATACATTTGAGCAGTTCAACGGTGGCTGCCTGATTCTGGACCCTGCCGGGGCTCGTAATTGCAATCCAATAGGGATTTTTAAGCCTTTCCATCGAGTAGAAGTTATAAATAAGGCCGATGCTGCTGAATCCATTACCTTTGAACCTACCTTCACCGCTGCGGGTACTCACGATGGATCTGCCAATGCAACGGATCTTACGGATAGCGGCGAATCATGGGTAGCGAATCAACTTGTGGGGAAACTTCTTACCAATACGACTGACGGATCTAACGGTACGATTGCAGATAATAACGCGACAAGAATTACGGCTTTGCTGGTCAATGGCACAGATAATGACTGGGATATTGGGGATAATTACACAATTGCACCTGCTGGACTCAACGAGGCTGTAGACCGGAACGAGCGGGGTACTTTTGTCTATGATGGTGCTGGTGGTTGGTTGAAGGTATATGTAGGGTCGTAACAGTTAAAAAGGTCAAAAATTGACCTTTCTTGAAACAATAGAGAAGAGAATGAAAACATTGTTAATTGTTATTCTTACGATAGTTAGTTTAGTATTATTTTCCACTCTTGTTTATTCCCAGGAAAACTGGGTACTACATTATGTAGATAGTGTAGAGTTGGTTGGGGAAGATGGAAATGCAACTAATGCTTTCGATGGGAATGCCTCGACTATTTGGCATACTGAATGGAAAGTGGCTCAGCCGTCTCATCCTCACGAGATTCAGATTAATCTTGGAGAAGTGTATAACATTAAGGGTTTTCGATACCTGCCCAGACAAAATCAGTCTTACGGTCGAGTAGCTCAATATGAATTTCATACTAGCCTTGATGACTCTGACTGGAATATTCAGACCGTAGGGACATTTAAAGATGGTATAGATGAAAAGATAATATCATTTGCTCCTGTACAAACTCAATACATTCGCTTTGTAGCTCTAAATGAAGTGAATGGTCGTCCTTGGACCTCAGTGGCCGAACTTGATATTTTGAAGAATGAAGAGACGTATAAAATATCCTTAACCTGGGACTATCCAACTGATGAACCAAGGGCAACTGGATTTGATATTCGAGTGAATGGGGATGACGATTCCTTGATTTTTGTCTCGAAAGATTCAAGAGAGTGGATCGGTACTGTAGAGCTTGTTCAAGGAGAAAATGTCTTCGATATGAGGACTAGAGCAGAAGAAGGAATATTCTCTATTTGGTCGGAGCCAGCTTCTTTCTTTCTGCAAGAAGTATTGATTGAACCTACTGACTTAACAATTCATCTTATTATTCGGACAGGTAATTAAGGAAGAATATGCAAGGAATATCCAAAGAAACATTCTTGAAAGCAAATGATCCGAAGAATAGAGATGCTATGCTTTTTGACTTGCTTGGTGATATAGATGAAAAAGTAGATGTTCTTACAAAAGTGAAGGACGATCTTGCAAGGTGTGAAAAGCAGATTTCCTATATAAAAGGAATTGGCGCTGCTATCGCAGCAATTTTCGCTGGCTTGTTGACTTGGTTGACTAGAGGCTAGATATGAATATAACAGAGCAATCTACGATGACTCCAGTAGGAGGCGAGTTAAAGAGTGAGGATTATAACCTTCTACAGAAGTTACAGAAGTGGGTTGCTGATGCAGAGAATTCTACTCCGGAGTCTACATGGAGAGAAGAAGCTCAGGAAGATTATGCTTTCTATGCTGGGAATCAAGATACGGTAGAGGTTAAGCAATCTCTAGAACTCCAGAATAGACCAACCTCTACCTTTAATGAAATAAAACCGAAGGTAGATAAACTAGTTGGCTTGGCTGATCAAGTGAGAAGGACTCCTGTTGCTCTTCCAGTAACTAGGGAAGACGAGGCTATATCAGAGCTCACCAATGGAACTTTCAAGCATTTTCGTTATACCCAGAGAATTAGCGACAAGGAGATGGATTGCTTTGAACATACTACAAAAAGTGGGAGATCCTTTCTTTATTTCTACATGGACAAAACAAATCCTTTCGAGTTAGAAATAAAGACAATGAGGCTTCCTGGTAGGGATGTCTTGGTAGATCCCGACTTCGTTGGATATGACATAAATGAAGCTAGGTATGTTGCTATAAGTAGGTGGTTTAAGGAAGAAGACATTCTGGCTCACTGGCCAGACTTCAGTGCTACTGATGTAAGGATGATGGAGACAAGCACCTCCACTTACATGCCTAGCTACTTCGATGAGATAAAGGAATTATATAGACTTATTGAGGTTTACTACAAGGTGCCTGAAAGAGTAGTTTGGTTCCTTAACCCCTTAACTAACAAGTATGAAAATCTCTCCAGGATAGAGTGGAGGAAGTTCAAGAAAGCAATAGAGAGTGGAGTGGAGCTCCCCGATGGAAGGACTATAGATGAGGTTCCTCAAGCTACAGAATCTGTTAAGAACACGGTTCATTATGCTATATTCTCAGGCGGCGTTCTCTTAGAGAGTGGGGAATCTCCTTATGATTATGAAGGATATCCTATTATTTTCTATGGAGCTTACAAGAACGAAGATGAGAATAGATGGTTCGGTGCTATCACCATGCAGAAGGATCCTCAGGTATCCCTGAATACAATGAGGAGGCAGTTATCTCATCTACTTCAGACTGCTCCAAAGGGAATCTTGATGCATGAAGTTGGAGCTATTCTGAATATAGATGAATATGATACGAGATCAGCTGAGCCGAATTTCAGGATGGAGTTTGCTAGGGATTCCTTAGCAAGGGCTAAGTTCAGTGATCAGCCGCAGATCAGCAACATCTATAGCATCTTGGATGGGACATTTCAGCAGAGCATGAAGGATGTTAGTGGGATTCAAGATCCACTGATGGGGAAGCAGACTAGTTCGAGAGAACCAGGGGTCACAGCAAGGTTGAGACTAGAGTCTAATATTGCTGTCCTTTATATATTATTCAGGAATTTTAGGATAAGCAGGATTCAGGGAGGGAAGCTTCTTCTATCCCTTATTCAGCAATATGTTAGAACTCCTAGAGTGATTAGAATTGAGGGAGAGAAAGGGAATGAATTACTTGATATAAACACCCAGTTCAATCCTCAAGTAGAGGGATTCAATGATGTAAGTGCAGGGAAGTTTGATCTTCAAGTGGATGAAGCTGCTGAGAATGCAACTATGAGAAGAGAAATTGCCACGATGCTTATGGAACTTGCCCATAATAATCCAAACTCTATCCCTCCTGACATCATAATGGAGTACATTGATTTGCCGCTCAGTGCAAAGACAAGAGTGAAAGAGTATAATGAGGCAAGGATGCAGAGGGAATATGAACTGAGAATGATGGAGATAGAAGCTAAGACTAAAGGGAAGGAAGTGAAGAAATAATGGCCAACTCAAAAATTTATGAGGATTTCTTTGATATTGAGGAGATTGAAGCAGAAGAAGAGGAATTAACTCTTTATGAGTTACAGAAAATTGTTATGAACTTTCAAAGAAGGTAGCAAAGCTAGAGCGTCATCATGCAAGCTTTAGTTAATTCAATATAGGAGAAGTAACATGCCAGAAGAAATCGTTTTACAGTCGCAGGGAGATGAAGGCTCCAAAGGTCCTGTTGACGAGGCCCAGGCAACTGAGCTTAAAGGTGGTAAAGGAGAAGGTTCAGGAACTGAGGAAGAAATAGCAGCTGCAGCTGAGGCAACGAAGAAGAAGGAAGATGAAGCTGCTGCAGGGAAGATTAAGCCTCCTACCGATGCGGAGTTGCTAGCCCTTCAAGTTTCTGAAAATCAAGAACTGCGAACTCTTCTGAGAGATGGGAAGAGGAGCATGGATGCCCTGACAGAAAGGGTGTCTAGCTCTGAAGGGGCCTTGGAAAAGGCCGGTCTCATTACTGAAGAAGAGAAGAAAGCAGCAGTCGAACAGCAAACTACATTTGATGCAAGGCAGAAGGATTTAGAAGTTATCTTGGAAATGACCAGACTCAATTCTAAATATGAAGATGTTGATTCTGTGGTATCTCAAGGGAACTTCGATGCAGCTATAGATGTGATGGCCACTGAGTATGCTGCAAAGAATGGTGTTTCTGTGAATGAATCTGTAGTGGCTGTAGAAGGCTGGGTATGGTCGCTGACAAATCCTTATCGCTTTATGTATGATAAGATAAAGGAGATACATCCAAGTTTTAAAGGTACAGGAAAAGGGAAGGAACCTCCTCCCGCTGTGGCTCCTGGGAGTGTTCAGGGAGTTCATGGAGGAGCTGGCAGTGGTGATCTTACTGGATGGACTGCTGCAAAGATTGATGGCCTTCCTGAAGATAAGTTGTCTACTGTACCAAAGGATGTATATGCGAAATACCTTCGAAATGAACTTAAGTAAGTAGGAGGATATAATGGCCGAAACAGTTTTTCTTACAAATAATCCTCTAACCAGGAAGAAATGGGCGAGAGAGTTATTCTCCATAATTCTTCCTGCAACAGAGATCAACTCTCTGACTGGAACTGGACCTGATAGCATAATCCAGATGCGGACAGAGCTGGCTAAGGGTGAGGGAGATCAGCTAACCTTCGGTATTCGTCTGCCCCTGGAAGGTGAAGGAATCGTTGGTAGAAATGTTGTGGAAGGAAATGAGGAAGAGTTGATCTTCAAGGACTTCAAGGCTACCATCGAAGAACTGAACCATGCAGTATCCACTGGTGGAAGGATGGATCAGCAGAGGGTGCCCTATAACCTGATGCAGGAAGGTAAGGATGGTCTTCAGTATTGGTGGGCTGAGAAGCTTTCTGATATGGCTCTTGCACATTTGTGTGGGGATACTACCTACAAAGTTGCAGGTGTTACTTTTGCTCAGGATCCTACCGATCCCGATGATCAGCATTGGCTTAAGGTCAATGATGTTATTGAGGCGAGCCAGACAAGTGCGGATTTGATGGATCTGACTTTCCTGGACAGGATGAAGCAGCAAGCTGAAGTCCCGGATGCTTCTAAGAATTGTTACAAGGTTCGTCCCTTGCTTCTGAAGGGAAAGAAGTATTACAGGGTTATTCTTCATAACTATGTCTTTGATCGACTAAGACAGAATACTAACGTGGGACAGTGGGGTGATCTGCAGCGGGCTGCTAATAAGTTGGCTTTGCCGGATGTCGAGATCGAGTATAATGGCTTGCTGATTGGAAAGAGTGAAAGAATTCGTCAGATGGTGGAAGATAGTGCTGATGCGAGGGCAGGCGTTTTCAGGAATCTCCTGTTAGGTTGCCAAGCAGCTGTTATGGGCTGGGGTGGTGCAGGAGAGAGCAAGTCCACAACCATGGCCTTTGTTCCTTATGAGACTGATGCAAAGCGCTTCGTGAATATTCGAGGTGGTGGGATTCTTGGAATAAAGACTGTTAACTTCCAAGATCGTGACTTTGGTAGGATTGTTGGAAGTAGCTGGGGAGCACCTATAACCTAGAGGAGGAAGTTAAGATGCCTGATTTATATACACATGCATTCTCTGACAATACTCGTCTGGCTAAGGGCAAGACTATGATTGCTCCTGCGAATGGCACTTGGAATCTTGTTGCTTTGCCGAGATTTGCTTTTGTAAAGGCGGTATGGCTATGGGTTACAAGTGCTTACGCAGGTGGAGCTCCTGTTGTTACTATAGGCTTCATTGGTAATGGTGAGGTTGCTGATGCGGATGCATTTATGACTAATGTGGAAACAGACCCAACTTTCGTTGGCATGAAGAATTCACTTCATGGTTCGGGAGCATGGGCTGATGGTAAATATTTTAATGATGCGAGTGGCGCTATTACACTGACCACTACAAAGGGAACCACAGCAGGTAATCTTATTGCTTTTGTAGATTATGCTGTTGTATGCTAAGGAGGTTACGATATGGCTGCTTTAGACACTGATCTACGACGTACAGATCAGAGAACAAATGTAAGGGTTAATCCTTTCTGGATTACCTCTGCAGAGATAAACAAGGATGTAACGAACGAGGTGGTGGCCCTGTTTGCCTTTCCGGAGGCCCAGGGAAGCTTTTTCCTTCATGAATTTGTCTTCGAAGTGGGAACTTTGTTTGCAGGTGGGACTCCTTCGATTGACATTGGATATTGCACCTTGGATGATCCATCAGTTGATCTATCCTTTAGTGGAGAAGATATTGATGAGTACATTCCAACAGCCTGCATTACAGAGGCTACAGCTGCACTCTATATGCCTACCAGTGGTCACTGGTTTGATGCTCGGGCAGCTAATACAGTTGCAATAATGACTGTTGTAGGAGCAGATACAGTTATGCCTTGCATTACAGCTACAGTAGCAACAGGACTGACTAGCGGTGCAGGAAGGCTTCATGTTATGGTGAGTAAGCTTCCATAGATTGATTTAACTGATTAAAAAGGGACCAGAGAAAAAGTCAAAAATTGACCTTTCTGGTCCTTTTGTTAAACAGTTAAATTAGTGGGAGGGAATATGGTTAAGGATTTAAGAAGAACAGATATAAGAGCCAATGTTAGAGTAAATCCCTTTTGGATTGTTTCTGCGGAGTTTGGTTGTGCTAGTGCTGGCGGTCAAGCAATTCTTTTTGGTTTTCCTTTAGTAAATGGAGATTTCTTTATTCATGAAATTGCATGTAGCGTGAGTACAGCTTTTACTGATGTAGATGGAATTGTTGAAATTGGTTACGGCACTTTAACAGAATTAGGTGCTTTGACTGAAGTAGACAGTGATAGATATATGATTGCAGATGAGATTACTGCAAATGTTGCAGCATTATATTTAGGAGGTCTCGCAATTTTTAATTTTTTTGGGGTTACTATTATTGTAACAGGAGCAGAATGGGCTACTGCCAAAATAAAAGGTAATTATGGAACTGGCGGTGTAATAACATCTCTTGCTATTACAGGAGCAGATTATGAAGCATTGCCTGTAGTATATGCTACTATAAAAGCTAATCAATTAGTTGGTGTAGCTAGGTTGCGTATGTTAGTTAGTTCGATGCAGTAGAAGAGATAAAGGATAGTAAGCAATGAATCTAGGTCAATTAAAAGATGAAGTAATAGTGGCAATAAGCGATACTAGCTTCAATGATAGTCTTGATGAATGGATAAACAATTCTGTTGAGCAGATTATAGACGATGCCAATGTTCCAGGTTTTAAAGAGATTCTTTCTGTTGATACTGTATTGGGCGCTGCCTCCACAGTATTGGGAGCGACCTGTAGTGGTAGGATTCTCTATGTTGGTACTGCTACAGCTGAGTTGGCTGGTGGAGTTGTTACACTAGAGCACTTAATGAAGATGTATCCTGGAATGACTGAAGTAGGAGATGTTGAGTATATTGCTGTTGAGGGAAATACATTGTATTATCAAGGGATTCCTTCTACAGTCTCTACCTTAATGTTATTGCATAGAAGGAAGCCCATTGCTATGGTAGAGGATAGTAATGAGCCAGAAGGGATTCCTTCTCATCTTCACTTAAATGTGATTGTTCCTAAAGTTGCTATCTTGGGTTTTGATAGGATAGAGGATGGGATTGAAGGAAAGAAGGTCAATACTATTGCTCAATCTATCAGGTATAAACAGGGATTACATGAGCTGATGTGTTGGGTTGCCAAGAGGGTACCTCACAGGTCTACTTCAATTTGGAGTCACTAGTGAATTTATTTAAGAAGTGTCTTGGATTGAATAATAAGAATGATCCGAGCGATCTTATTTTAGATCCTGAGGAAGGACTATGTGAGCTTGCTATAGCAGTGGATGTTGATATTGAGAGAAGCGGGAAAAGGATTTCAAGGAGAAAGGGATATACTAGAGTTTTTACAGGAAGATGGCATAGTCTCTATCCCTTCGGCGATAATTGTTTGGGAGTGGCTGATGGAAACTTAGTTGCTCTTCACAAGGATAAAAGTTATACCTTTATTCGAGCTGTAGATCCAGTTGCTAAGGTTAGCTATGTTACTGTAGGGAATCGAGTCTACTTTGCTAATGGGATTGATAAGGGATATATCTTCGAAACAGAGAATTTTCCCTGGGAGGTTAATGAGTATGTAGGACCTTCAACTGATAAGAAACTCGTTGGTCCTCCTATTGGTTCTCTTATAGAAATTTATAATGGCTTTATGTTTGTGGTAATAGATAATTTTGTATTTTATAGTATGCCCCATAATTATCATTCTTATTGTTTGCAAGATTATTTAGCCTTTCCCTCTAGAGTGAAAATGGTTAGGGCTGTTAAAGATGGGCTTTATATAAGTGATAGTACCAAGACATATTACTTAAATGGTTATGATCCAAGGGAATTTTTTCAAACTGTTGTATCTGATTATCCTGCTGTAGCAGGGACTGATAAAGTTGTTGATGGAAGAGAGCTTGGTGGGGGAGAGATTCTTCATAGAGTGATAATGTGGACAAGTAAGGAAGGTATTTGTTTAGGAGGGCCAGAGGGATTGTTCTTGAATCTTACAAAAGACAAGTTAGTTTTGCCTGACTCTCAATCTGGAGCAGGTATTTGTATAGATGGTAAATATGTGTGTACTTTGAAGTCTCCTAGTTGGGGAGAATGATATGGATGCACTTAATAATTTGATGTAAGGAGGTTAGAGAATGGCTGTAAGACTTAGTACAGGATTGGTTAATAGTTTAATGGG
>LGVF01097207.1_pt1 | contig 33282 bp, 27 predicted proteins | sample 469901 | NCBI WGS metagenome assembly LGVF01 (sample SAMN03893561, study PRJNA290197) | marine sediment metagenome | material: sediment; isolation source: combined push core samples #3730, #5133, and #5579 collected at Hydrate Ridge | place: Pacific Ocean: Hydrate Ridge
GTTTTACTAAAACTTAACACAACTTAATTCATACAAATGTCATTACTTCCTGTTGAACCGGAACCGAAGTTATTTGCTACCAGAGGTGGCATGAAACTAGCAAAAGAGATTGCAAAATATTACGGAAAAGAACTTGGAAATGTTTCCATTTCGGAATTTAGCGATGGAGAGTTTCAACCATCATTCGAAGAAACAGTAAGAGGAGGAAGAGTTTTCTTGATAGGCTCTACTAATCCACCATCAGACAACTTGATGGAGCTACTACTAATGATTGATGCTGCTAAAAGAGCATCTGCAAAACACATTACTGTAGTTATGCCTTATTTTGGTTGGGCACGTCAGGATAGAAAAGATAAACCCCGTGTGCCAATTGGTGCTAAAATGGTTGCTAATTTATTGATGGCAGCTGGGGCTACAAGAATTATGACTATGGATCTTCACGCAGACCAGATACAAGGTTTCTTTGAAATTCCGGTTGATCACCTTTTTGCTTCAACAATTTTTATGCCTTACCTATCAAGTTTAAAATTAGAAAACTTGATGATAGCTTCTCCAGACATGGGTGGATCTAAAAGAGCACATGCTTATGCAAAACGCATGGATTCGGGAGTAGTTGTTTGTTACAAACAGCGAGAAAAAGCAAATATAATAGCCAAAATGGAGCTAATTGGTAACGTTGAAGGTAAAGATGTTGTACTAGTTGATGACATGATTGACACCGGTGGAACGATAGTAAAAGCTGCTGAAATGATGATGGAAAAAGGTGCTAATAGCGTGCGTGCAATGATCACTCACCCTATTTTATCTGGTCCAGCTCATGAAAGAATTCGCAACTCAGTATTGAAGGAATTAATAGTAACTGATACTCTTGCATTAAAAGAAGAAAATAGTAAAATAAAAGTGCTATCTTGCGCCCCTTTATTTGCTGATGTGATGAGGAAAGTTCACAATCATGAATCTATCAGTTCAAATTTTATAGTTTAAGAATTTTTTATTATTAATTATATATTTCATAAAAATGAAGTCGATAACAATTAAAGGCCAGGTAAGAGAAATCGTAGGCAAAAGATCAACAAAAGCCTTACGTAATGCTGAGCAGGTACCTTGCGTTGTTTATGGAGGAGAAAAAGCAGTGCACTTTTCAGCACCAGCTAAATCTTTCAGAAACTTAGTTTACACTGCCGCTGCACTTACAACAACAATCGAATTGGAAGGACAAGAACCAATTATGGCTATCTTACAAGATATCCAATTCCACCCAGTAACTGATAAAATCTTACACATAGATTTATATCAATTACATACTGATAAAGAAGTTGCAATGGATATTCCAACTATATTAACTGGAAGTTCTATTGGTGTAATGAATGGAGGTTCTCTAAGTCACAACTTACGTAAACTTAGAATAAAAGCTTTACCAGGTAATTTACCTGATTCAATTGTAGGTGATATATCTAAACTAAAAATTGGTATGAAACTTACAGTTTCTGAGTTACCAAAAGGAGATTTCACTTACCTACACAACGATAGTGTTGTTGTAGCACAAGTTAAAATGTCTCGTAATGCTACTGAAGATGATGAAGAAGAAGAAGCAGAAGGTGGAGAAGAAGCAACTGAAACAGCTGCAGCTGAATAAGAAACAAATTGTTTTTTATACGATATTAAAGCACTCTATTTATAGGGTGCTTTTTGTTTTACTATCCTATCACTAATTACTACATCACTGTATTACTGTATCACAGCTTTACTGCACCCACTGTATCACCAAAAAAACATATATTCGTAGTATGATAAAAAAAGTACTCTTAGTAACTATTCTTGTTTTTGCTCTGATTTTAGTAAGGTTTTTCCAGTATGATTTATTCTACGATCCCTTTTTATACTATTTCAAGAATTCTTATTTAGATGGTGCTTTTCCTGAATTTTCGTGGATAAAAATGACAGCCTTTTTACTCCTTAGGTTTAGTATTAACACTGCAATTTCGCTAGCAATTATCTATATTTTATTTAAAGACTCAGAATTGATTAAGCTTTCGTTAATAATATACACTCTACTATTTTTAGTTTTATTACCTATATACTACTATTATATAGATGATGAATTTGAAGGTGGATATTTAGCTGCCTTTTATGTTAGGCGATTTTTAATCCAACCTTTGTTGTTGTTTTTATTAGTACCGGCATTTTTTTATCAGAAGAAGGTAGAAGAAGAGTAAAAAAAAGCGGTTCTATATCAAATATGGTGGGTAATCAAATTTCTCTTAATAACCTTTAGTGTTCATTTTATTTGCTCGCACAAAGAAAACAGAACCAAAAGAAAGTGCGACACTTCCTAGATGATTCGCAAGCGACCAAAAAATTATTTATTCTACATGCTATGATTGCTAGACCTCCGCAAGCTACGGTACTTCACAATCGCAATTCCGAACATTATTTTATTATCATTTGGAAGTGCGTAGTAAATAAGAAAATTTTTAACCTAATATAAGTTTACCCACTACAAACAACATAGAGCCAAAAAAGCCATTAGATTAAACTAATGGCCGAATATTTATATAAGTAAAAAGATCTACTCTTTCTTTTCTGATAATACCTTACCTTTTACAGTAAGCAATTTAGTTCCTCCTACTGCATTTGAATATATAGTAATAGTTTTTCTAAAAGGGCCTACTCTATTTGTATTGTATTTCACTTTAATTTGAGATGCCTCGCCAGGACCAATTGGTGTTCTTGGATATTCTGGTACTGTACACCCACATGATGACCTTACATTTGATATTATTAATGGTTCTTTGCCTTCATTAATAAAATCAAAGAAACGTAATCCATCATCACCCTTGTTTATTTCACCATAATCCATTACTTCATTTGTAAATGCAAATTTAGGTGCATTAGGATTAGTATTTGGATCTACTTTGTCTTGAGCACTAATCTGTATAGACAAAAATAAAGTTGCAACTAAAAATATAATTTGTTTCATAATAAATCTGCTTTAAAAAATATAATATTACTAATTGAACAAATTTAATTATAGCTTCACAATTAAACTAAGATTAATACAACTCATTTATACAATTAGAAACTATGACAAATATCTCTTAATAACCTTTAGTGTTCATTTTCTTTGCTCGCACAAAGAAAACAGAACCAAAAGAAAGTGCGACATTTCCTAGACGATTCGCAAGCGACCATAAAATTATTTGTTCTACATGCTATGATTGATTGACCTCCGCAAGCTACGGCACTTCACAATCGCAATTACGAACATAATTTTATTATCATTTGGAAATGTGTTGTAAATTAGAGAATTTTCAACCTAAAAAAAATTACCTACTACAAATAAAATAGAGCCCCATTTTATAAAGTTGTTTTCAAAATATTAATGAAAAAATAATGAAAACATGTCATCATTAAAACAATCCATTTACCTGACTTTCAACTCTGTCAATAATACCTCCTAAATCTTCAGGTTTGTTTACAAAATCGATATTATCAACGTCAATAATTAGCAAATTTCCTTTACTATAACTAGAAATCCAAGCCTCGTAACGTTCGTTTAACCTGCTTAAATAATCAATACTGATAGTGTTTTCGTATTCTCTGCCACGCCTGTGTATTTGCGAAACAAGAGTAGATATATCAGCTCTAAGGTATATTAATAAATCAGGTGCTTGTACAAACGACTCCATCAAACCGAATAAAGATTGATAATTCTGAAAATCGCGTTTTGTCATTAGCCCCATATCATTTAGGTTAGGCGCAAATATGTGTGCATCCTCGTAAATAGTCCTATCCTGAATTACAGTCTTACCACTATCCCTGATATCTGTTACCTGCTTAAATCTACTATTCAGAAAATATATTTGAAGATTAAAAGACCAACGCTCCATCTCGTGATAAAAATCATTTAGATAAGGATTATCATCCACATCTTCGAAATGAGGATCCCAATTGTAATGTTTTGCAAGTAATCTGGTAAGTGTAGTTTTTCCAGATCCAATATTTCCAGCTATAGCGATATGCATGATGATATAAATATGTATAAGATTATCCAAAAATCCATCTAAAACTACTGTGAATATTGGAGGAATATTTTTGTTCCATTAATAGTTGATAAAAACGGCTGAGTTCAAATTAACACAGCACTAATAATTTTATCACTGTCATGTGCCTTCTTGCCAGGCGGGCTCTTACTTTTTTCTACAGCCAAAAAAATAAGCAAAAAAGCCGTCGCTTTACATAAAATAGCTAAACTCCATTTTAAATAGGGCGAATGAAAACCTTGGTTAGACCAAATTTAGTCCTGAACATAATATCATGACAAATAGAACTAAACCATGAAAACAAATATAAAAGAAATACTTAAATAGCCTCACTACTTTGGAGGTGAGTTTTTAACAATATATATTATGTTGGTTACTTTCAAAAAAAAAGAAGAGGTGAACAGGTCATTTTATAAATATAAAATCTCCTTTTCACCTCTTAAGTAATATTACTTCTATACTTAATTAATGACTACTTATCATAATCATCGTTTTCTAAATCAGAATCTAACGGAACAAAGGGCTCTTTAAAATCGGCCTTATTAGTAATTCTTTTTTCTAGTGACAACAATAATGCAGGTAATAGAACTAAATTAGTAATCATAGCTATTAAAAGAGTTATTGAAACTAACCCTCCTAAAGCTTGAGTACCTCCAAAACTAGATAGAGTAAAAGTTAAGAATCCGAAGAAAAGTACTATTGATGTGTAGAACATACTTTTTCCAGTTTCGCTCAATGCATTAAATATAGATGGCTTAATTTTCCAATTACTTGATTCTAATTCCTGACGATATTTTGCTAAGAAATGTATTGTATCATCAACCGAAATACCAAATGCTATACTAAACACTAGTATTGTTGAAGGTTTAATTGGCACTCCAAAATACCCCATTAGCCCTGCTGTGATCACCAATGGCAATAAGTTAGGTATAAGTGAAATTAATATCATTTTTGGTGAACGGAACATCCAAGCCATAATTAGCGATATTAATAATATTGCGAGCGACAATGATATAAACAAGTTTTTAACTAGATAGTGTGTTCCTTCTAAAAATACCAAAGCACCACCTGTCATAACAACATCGAAATTTTTCTCAGGGAAAATTTTTGTTATCTGCCTTTTCAAGTCACCTTGAATCATCTCCATTTGATCAGTTCCAACATCTTTCATCATCAAAGTTATACGTGCGTATCGCCCTGTTGAATCTACATAACTATCTAACTGACTATTACCGTTAGTAGATGAATTTTTAGCATATTCTAATATAAATCCACGTTCCTGATTATTTGGTAATTGGTAATATTTAGGATTATTATTATAAAATGCCTGTTTAGCATATTTTATCAAATTTACTATAGAAAATGGATGAGATAATCCAGGTTCGTCTTTTAAGAAGTCACCTAATTTATCTATTCGCTTTAAGGTTGAAGCTTTAAAAACACCTTCTTTCCTTTTTGTATCAATCATTATTTCAAGTGGCATAACACCTTCGTACTGATCTTCAAAATATTTAATGTCTTTATAAAACTCAGCCCCTTTTGGCATATCATCAATAATACTACCTGAAATTTTCATCTGGTAAATACCAATAATACTCAATACAAGTAATAGTATTGAAAAAGCATAAATTGATGGCCTATTATTTTTTATAATCTTTACGATCCAATTCATTACCCCTTCAGTCCATTTTTTCTCAAGGTGCTTCAAGTGTTTTTTCTTTGGATTACCTCTAAAACTGTATATAATTGGGACCAATAATATCGACAACAGAAATACTCCAAAAATATTAATTGAGGCAACTATACCAAACTCTCTCATTACCGTACTATCAGTAAAGATAAATGTAGCAAAACCTAGAGCAGTAGTTGTATTAGTTAATAAAGTAGCATTTCCAATTTTAGAAATTATTCTAGATATAGATTTTATTTTATTTCCATGTAAAGCATATTCCTGATGAAATTTATTAAGAAGAAAAATTACATTAGGAAAACCAATAACAATAATTAATGGCGGGATAAGCCCGGTAAGAATTGTAATATCATATCCAAACCAGCCTATGGTACCGAAAGAGAAAACAACTGCAATAGCAACAACAGCAACAGCAATTAGAGTTGCTGAATATGATCTAAAAAATAGGAAGAAAATAAAAGCAGTAATAAACATTGCCAAATACACAAAGTTACTTACTTCGCTAATTATTGTTTGCGAATTGAAAGTACGTATATAAGGCATTCCCGAAATATGAATATCTACACCATTAGCCTCTTCAAATTCTTCAACTATATATTGAATAGCTTTAACTAAATCTACACGTGTTTCACTATTCAGGATCTTAGGATTAACAATAATAGAAGTTGTAATTAACCCCGTTTCTTTATTGTATAAAAGTTGATCGTAGAAAGGTAATTTATACAAATCCTCTCTAACCTTTTGAATCCCTTCAACTGTTGTAGGAATTGAATCGGATAAGTTAACTAAATCAAACCTCTTATGTTCTCTATTCTTCTTAAGTATTTTTAATTCAGGAACAGAAATAACTCCTGAAACTAATTTCTCACCTTCATCTAGCTTTACACGTGGAGCCTTTTTATCAACTGTAAAGTCTTTTAAGTCATCCGATGTAATATTAGAGATATCTATAGCCAGTTGATTCCAGTTTTTATAAACTTCAGGCGTATAAATAAGAGAATCAGAAGTTCCCATTATTATCATGGTTGCTTCTTGACCAAATATCTCTTTAAACCTTTGATAATTTATAGATGTAGGATCATCATTTGGCAATAGATTTGCATCTTCGTACGAGTATTTAATATTCTGCGTCTGAGAAACTGCAAAAAACGTTAATAATGCAATTGCAATTAAAATAGCTACTCTATTTCTTAATATTATTCTTGTTATTCCTTTCCACATATTCTATTCGAAATTCAAAATCTTGCAAAAATAATTATATTAAGCTTAATATCTGAATTTTCACGATGATTTATTTCAAAAAAAATGCCCCATATACATTTAAGTACATGAGACAATAAAGAATTTTATACAATCAAGTTATACTCAACAAAGAATTAAATAGTCATTATTTCATCTTCTTTATTTTTTTCAATCTCCTCGATTATTTTACTGAATTTATTTGTAAGATCCTGAATAATTGCTTCATTATCTTTAGCTAAATCTTCTGACAATCCATCTTTTTCCAACTTCTTGATTTCATCATTAGCTTCCTTTCTATGATTACGTAATGATATTTTTGCATCTTCTGATTCGGCTTTTGCTTGCTTAGCAAGCTCTCTACGACGCTCTTCAGTAAGTGGTGGAATACTAATAATAATTGATTCTCCATTATTCATAGGAGCAAATCCTAAATTTGAGTTTATTATAGCTCGCTCAATAGGATCTATCATATTTCTCTCCCAAGGCTGAACAGTAATGGTTCTACCATCTGGAGTATTAATATTAGAAACTTGAGACAAAGGAGTCATTGATCCATAATAATCAACCATTACACCGTTAAGCATGGTTGGAGTAGCTTTTCCTGCACGAATTTTTACAAATTCTTTTTTCATATGATCAATTGAACCTTGCATTTGTTCTTCTGCAGTTTCTATGATAAAAGCAACTTCTTCCTCCATAATATTTGTTTTTTTGTTTTTATTATTGACAATAAGACTAGCTGTCTGAATGATTTAAAATAATCTTATTAATTGACTTTAGGTAATATAGATTGTTTGTAAATAATCCTTCTTAAACGTTACCTACATAAGTCCCTACCTTACCTCCATCTAGTAATTTTTTTAAATTACCACTTTTATTCATGTTAAATACAATAATTGGCAAATTATTTTCTTTACTCAAAGCAAAAGCTGTAAGGTCCATAACTTTTAAATCTCTTTGAATAACTTCGTCATAAGAAATAGTATCGTATTTAACTGCAGTTTTATCTTTTTCAGGATCGGCTGTATAAACACCATCAACACGAGTTCCTTTAAGTATAGCATCAGCTTTAATTTCAACCGCTCTAAGAGTTGCACCTGTATCGGTGGTAAAGTAAGGATTACCTGTACCTCCTCCAAAAATCACTACTCTACCTTTTTCTAAATGTCTTACTGCACGACGCTTAATAAACGGTTCAGCAATTTTATTCATTTCTATTGCTGACTGTAATCTTGTAGCAAGCCCAGCTTGCTCTAATGCAGATTGTAAAGCCAGTCCGTTAATTACAGTTGCAAGCATCCCCATATGATCTGCTTGTACTCTATCCATACCATTTGCCGCCCCAGCAACACCTCTAAAAATATTTCCACCGCCAATTACTATGGCCACTTCAATACCCATATCAACAATTTCTTTAATTTCAACGGCATATTCTGCCAAGCGCTTAGGATCTATTCCGTACTGGCGCTCACCCATTAAAGCTTCGCCACTAAGTTTTAAAAGAATTCTTTTGTATTCCATTACTATGATATCAAAATGTTAGATAAATTTTTTGGTCGCAAATACGGACACGCAAATATAACAAAGTATATAGTTTATTTTTTCTAAAAACTAGATATTAATCTTAAAATCATTCTATAATACAAGATACCATGTAAGGCATACAGTTATACTAAAATAGATATATTCTATTTCTTTATAAATAATAATATAGATTAGAACTTGGCATACTATTTATTTATACTGATGTTTGTGATGCTTAAATCATAATTTATTTTAAAATGAAAAAAATTACTTTCACACTTACTGCTTTGGCACTTGGATTTGCTACAATGAGTTTTGTTAATAATAATTCAAACCAAGATGAGATTATTAATATCTCAGAAAAAGCATCTTTACCTACTGAAGTAAAGGAGATAATTGATAATAAGTGTTATGGATGCCATAATTCTGAATCAAAAAACAAAAAAGGAAAGAAAAAATTGAGCTTTGATACTTTTGACCAATTAAGTGTTTACAAACAAATTGGAAAATACGAAGGAATACACGAGGCTATAACTGAAGGTGAAATGCCACCAGAAAAGTTTCTTAAAAAATACCCAAACAAAACATTAACTGATTCTGAAAAAAAGACTTTGATCAGTTGGGCAAAATCTGAAGGAGATAAACTTTCTAAATAACACTAAATACAAATCAATCATTTTGAATTGTAATTGACAAAAAAGGGATTAGCTAAAAAGCTACTCCCTTTTTTTATATATTTAAAGGTAATTAAGTTTATCACAAAAAACATATGTTATGCTAAAGAAGACAGGTACTGTAATTTTAATTATCCTTATTTTAATACAGTTTATTCCAAACGAATTACCTAAAGTTATTGAAGACAATAAACTTGACTTGATAGTCAACAATTCTATTCCTGAAAATATAGTACAAATAGTAAAAACTTCTTGTTACGATTGCCATTCAAACGAAACTATTTATCCATGGTATTCGTATGTAGCACCTGTGTCATTTTTAATAAAACGAGATACAGAAGTCGGTAGAAAAGAACTAAATTTTTCTGATTGGGAAAATTTAGACAAAAAAAAGAAAGCTAAACAACTTACTAATATAATTGAATCGATTGAAGAAGGCGAAATGCCTTTTCCTATATATTTAATTACTCACAGTAATGCCAAATTATCTGACGAACAGAAAGCTAATTTAATTGCTTGGGCTGAAGGCTTTGCTGAAAGGTTGTTTGAGTAATACCAACTTAATATCAAAATAACCGAAATAAAGTGTTTTTTTACTTATCAATCTCTTTGTACTGTATGAGTGTTAGTTTGGTATAAGTTCTGGCAAGGATAGAAACGACAGCTTTTTTGATGAAAACATATTGAAGCTATTGAAAAAGAGCGACCAAGGGAAGCTCCTTTTTTCAATTTTTTAGCTGAAAATATTTTCATCAAAAAACTATAGTGGATAGCCTGTTAAGCCAGCATTATTCAACGTAAAAATACATTTACATCAAATATTATCACTAACCATAAAGATTGACCGTAAGAACCAAAAAAAAATAACACCCAAATCTAGTGTGTCTTACAATTCTCTTACCCATCTGACTTGTTGCAAAAACCTTGAAATAGATTACTATGCCTGTGGTTTCTGGCGTCTCAGATCTGGACAAGATAATTGTATAAATAACGCAGGCTGAGCTAGTCTAAAAATCTTTTTTATTTGACTTTGCAACTATCCTCCAAATAGGTATTATTGTCCAAACAAATAGCACCGCTAAAGAAGTAAACATACCTTGATTTGTACCAAAAAACTTTTGAAAAACAGCGCCTGTATAACCTAAAAGTGCTGATATATCAAGTTTGAGCAAAATCAATATTCTTGATAAATCAATTGGATTTAATAGTGTTGCAAATAATGAGAAACTTTCGAGTGGATATTCAGAATACACTACTAATCCGAGCAAAAACATTCCGTCGTAAATTACTGCCATAAATAGCCATAACAGTATTGCATAACCGAAACCTTTTATCCTGTTTTCTGTAGATATAGCTATATTAAATGCAAGCGCTGTGAATATCATTGTTAGGAAAGTGGCTGTAATTAACAATGTTATATAATTCCAAATGGCTCCAGAATAAAATATCCCGTATGCTATAAATGGTACGCCTAAACCTACTATTAAACTTGCTGAAAGTGATAGTGCAACACCTAGATACTGCCCTAAAAATATGTTTCTTCTTTTTATTGGTTGGGCTAACAACAATTCTGTAAATTCTCTGGAACTATAATAATACATTATCCCGAAAATGGTGCCTATTAATGGGGTTAGCACGACTATTACATTCATTAATGTAATTACTGCCTTTGATAAATCGTTGTTTAAAAATAATAAAACAAACCCCAAAAGCATGTAAAATGCAAGATATACGTAACTCCAACGGCTACGTATTAAATCGTAAAAACTATATTTTAATATTTTAAGCATATGTTTCTGATAATATTGATGCTATTGCACGTTCGATATTTGGCTGATTTGTTTTCTCTCTCAACTCATTTACTGTTCCTCTAAAGTATATTACTCCTTCGAGTATAAACACTATTTGGTCGGAAATTTGCTCTACAAAATCCATTATATGAGTTGTAATAAGAATGGTTTTGCCTTTTTCTTTTTCTGAAGCTAGCAAATCTTTTAATCTTATTAATGATACAGGATCAAGACCTGTTGTTGGTTCATCTAGAATAATTATTGGACTATCAAACATAAATGAAAGTACAATATTCACTTTTTGACGTGTACCTCCTGATAGTGTCCCTAGTTTTTTCTCTAGAAATTCATTGAGCCCAAATAACTTAACAATTTCGTCTTTTCTCTTTTCGCTTCCACGTAAATCAATTATCATTGAAAACAATTCGTTTACGGTAAGGTTACTCGGGAAATTTGCAATTTGGGGCATGTAATCTATATCTTTTCTATAATCCCACTTTTTAATTACATTTTCTCCGTTAATAGTAATGTCACCAGAATCAGGTAGCACCATTCCTAATATTGACTTTATTAGAGTGGTTTTTCCAGAGCCATTTGGACCAAGAATGGTAAATATTCCATTGCCTTCGATTGTTAAATCTAAGCCTTTTAGAACTTCATTTTTACCAAATTTTTTATATAGTTTTTTTACTTCTATCATATTTATACCTATTTGTTTATTGTTCCCCTTAAGTTCAACTTAGGACATATAACTCCTAAACGTGAAAATCAAAAATCACTGCATAAACATTTTTATCAATTTTCAATAGCTTTCATTCTTGGAAAATTGTCTAATAGATTATCTGGTGTAAAAACTGGAGATACTCTTTCAGAAAAATCTATTAAATCAACAAACAAGCTACGTAATAGAACAATTGTTTCGGGAGTTCTATTAACTATATAAGAAAACAATTTTACTGGACGATATGGGATATCGCCAACTCCATCTCTATCTAAATCGTAGCCACTATATGTACTCCAATAATTTTCATCAAACTTATTATCATTCAAACTTCCTCTATATGAGAGGTCGAATGTGTTACTCAAAAAGTTATTATTCTTGAAGTTATTATAATAACATCCTCCTAATACTTTTACCGCCCATCCATTTAGTATAAAGTTATTATTTACAACATTAACTCTATTTGATCCATCGGCATTTATACCTATTGTATTTTCTTCGAAGGTATTATTATGTATTTCTGCATCATAAATCTCTTTTAGCAAAAGTCCGTACGAAGCTGTTCCCCAGTTTTTCCTAAACATATTGCCATACATCATTATTCGTTTGGAATACATTACAGCAACTCCTGCACCATTGTTCTCGAAAGTATTGTCTCTGTATTCATCATCATTAGAAAACATAAAATGCAAACCGTATCTAACATTGTGCATACTTGTGTTTCCTTTTACAAGGGTACTATCAACAAACTCAAGATAAATACCATCTCTTGCTCCTTCAACATGGTTATTAAGTACTTGAATATTTTTACTATGCCACATATGAATAGCATTACCAGAATTAAATTCTTCGACTGCTTCGGCTGTAATTTTATTATTTTTAATAATCCCGCCTTTACAACCTTCAACATAAATACCGAAAAATATATTTTCAAGTATATTATTTTCAATAATAAAGAATTTCTGTTTTCTTATTCTGATTGCAGAGAGATCTTCTGTATAGCTTAAAGCAATATTTTTTATATGAATACCCTTAATTACAACACTATCAGCTATAATGGTAAAAAGTTTTGATTTTGATTGTGCATCAATAACAGGATAGTCTTCACCTATAATCGTTAAGGTTTTATTTATTTCAATTTCATTCTCGTAATAAATCCCTTTTTTTATCAATATTGTATCGCCATCAACTGCTAATGATATAGCATTTTTAACAGTAGATACATCACAGTTAGTACAAACTACTATTGTTTTAGCAGATAGCACAAAAGATAAATGAAGGAATAATAAAGTGATTATTCTTTTCAACTTTGAAATATTTTATTGTTAGGTATTAAAAAAAGCTTCTATCGATTAATTAGACAGAAGCTCAATAGCAAAATATTAGTTTCCTCCGCATTTACCCGGAGCACATTTACCAGCTTCACATTTCATGTCGCTCATTTTTTTCTTTTCTTCCATATTAACTCCCTTTTTAGTTTTAAAAAGTTCAGTTAATTCATCCCAATTATATAAATCGCCTCCTTTTTCTTTTTGAATTTTCTGTGCAGCTTCTTTACTAGAAAAACCTGTCAAAAATTCTCCCATAGGGCTTGGTAAATTTTCACTAATTAGAAAAGTTGCTTCTTTAGCATCTATTAATTTTGTTGGTGCATAATAATCATTAATTACAAATATCGCCACTTTATCATGAGCTCCATTATAATCACGCATCATACACTCTATGGCATCATACTTGAAAACTTTCCCTTTTTTTGTGACAATTTCAGCACCATGTTGTTTATCAACAACAGTCATTTTACAGAATCGACATTGATCTTTGCCGTAATTAATTTCTTTAGGTTCAATGTTACATGAAGATATAAAAACAATTGAAAGCAGTAGTAGTGATAAATAACGCTTCATTAGATAAGAATTTAGTTAAATATAAAGTTGATTATCAATTTTTAAAATTAAGCTTTTTTTCTTGATAAAAACCAAGCTAATGCTGCAATAACAACTGCTCCTGCCAACAAGAAAGAAGCTCCCTCTGGGTATGACCAAACATGGAAATTCAATAATTTTTTATATCCAAATAGTGGAGGCATGTATGCCTGCCCTGGTACTTTTATTGCCGCTGTATCGCTAAGGTTGTGTCCGTATTCATATAGCCAATTATAGAAATCATAAACTCCTATTACACCTAATATTGACAATAAGCCTGTCCATATTATATATAAAGTTCTTCTACCAAGAAAAGCAAATAAAAGAGCTAACGCAGCCATTATATAAATCACTATTGGGAAAATTTTAAGCTCAGGAAACATTTCTGGCTCTATGTTTTTCATCCCAACATAGTGGTTCATTAAGTTAATATTTTCAAGTGTTCCGGGGTCATCACCTGTAATTTGATTTACCCATATATGCATTGTTAATCCATCAGGGTACTGAGGTGCCATAAGGGTGATTTTCCACATCGGGAATAAAAACATAAGCATTAGCAAAACTCCAGCAAGTGCCATTAGTATCCGTTCCTTCATAATCGTGTTTTTTTAATTATATAAAGTTAGTTATATATGTATTAATGACTAAAACAAAACCGCCATTCCTAATTGTAGTTAATAGTTACTGTACATAATACAGTTCAACTACGTCCTCGTTACAATAATAATTACATTGCAACGATTAATCACCTAGGAATGACGGTTTATTATTTATTTCAACGAACTAGACTATTCTTCTTCGTCTAAATACCATTTTAGTTTTGTTTTCGAGTTACGTGCCGAAACTCTAACATATCCTTGCATTTCTTGGTGTAATGCTGAACAGAAATCTGTACAATAGAAAGGAATAACTCCTTCGTATTTTGGATACCAAACTAGCGTTTCAGTTTGTCCTGGCATAATAAGTACTTCCGAATTTTGAGCACCAAGAATAGAGAATCCATGAGGAACATCGTAATCCTGCTCTAAGTTTGTTATATGGAAATATACTTTATCCCCAACTTTAATTCCTTCAATATTATCAGGAGAAAAGTGACTACGTATCATAGTCATATAAACGTGAACATTTTTACCATCCCTTACAACCTTAGTCTCTTTTTCTGAAAGAGCAGCATATGGGTGATGGTTTTCGGCAAGTTTATATATTTTAGTTGTATTAGGATGAACTTTGTCTTTATGAATACCTTGTGCATAGTGAGGTTCTCCAATAGTTGGGAAATCTAATAAAAGCTCCATTTTTTCACCAGAAATATCATAAAGTTGAGCAGACTGAGTTACTTCAGGACCTGTAGATAAATAACGATCTTTAGTAATCTTATTCATTGCAACTAAATATTTTCCAGTTGGTTTTTTAGAATCTCCTCCAGGAATCATTAAGTGACCTACAGAATAGTAAGTAGGTTTTCTATCTAATACTTCCCAAGTTCCAACTTTCCATTTAACTACTTCAGAAGAAATAAAGAAAGTTGTATAAGCATTTCCTTTATCATCAAATTCTGTATGAAGTGGTCCTAATCCAGGCTGCTTAACTGTACCTGCATGAACTGCATCATAACTAAGAATAGGAATACCATATGCATCTCCATCAAAAGCTTTATCTTCTATAGCCTTAATCATCTTAGTATATGAGTGAATTGTTAAATCGGCAGATAACTTACCATTACCAACAATATATTCTCCAGTAGGATCAACATCAACACCGTGAGGTGATTTTGGAGTAGGTAAGAAATAAACTAATCCTGGTAATTCATGAGGATAAAGAACCTTTACTTCATTTATAGTTTCAGAAGTAGCAGAATGAGTTTCATCGCTATAAAGGTTGTGAAGATGTTTTCCTGGCATAGTATGGAATTTCCCTGCCTTGATATACTCCTCAGCTTTTTTCCAGTTAATTGCAGCAATATAATCTTTATCGTGCTGTGATGCATTAACCTCTAATAAAGTATTTGCTTCCTCAGTATTATAAGTAGTAAAGAAAGACCAACCATGAGATTTACCTTTTCCTGAGTGTGACAAATCATAGTTAAAACCTGGCATTAAAATCTGGAATTCAATATTCATATGACCAGTTACTGGATCAACTTTAATATAAGATAATGCTCCTTTAAAATTACCTTTGTAATCTTTAATTGGCATGTCTTTTTGTTGGAAAGGAACAGCAAAACGTGTACCTGCAACTACATACTCAGTATTTTCTGTTGTAAAAGGAGAAGAGTGATTTCCTCCTGAATTTGGAATTTCAATAATTTCAACAGTTTCGAAAGTCTTAAGATCTATTCGAGCAATACGTGGAGTATTGTTACCGTTAATGAAAATCCATCTACCATCAGTTTCTCCATTTGTTTGAGAAAGTTCAGGGTGGTGAGAATCATCCCAAGGAACAAATCCATGAGAAGTTTCTAACATAGGTTTAGTTTCTTCATTGAAACCATACGCTTTTTCTGGATCAACAGAAAAAACAGGAATTACTTTGAATAATCTTCCAGAAGGAAGACCATAAACAGCTAATTGTCCACTAAAACCTCCAGAAAGAAAAGCATAATACTCATCATATTCGCCTGGTTTTACATAAACACGATCCGCAACGTCAGTAGTCAATGCACCTTCACCGCGCATTTGTTTCTTAACATCCTCGCTACTCTGTCCGCAACTTGCCATTAGCAAACCACCGATAAGTGCACTAGCAATAATCTTGATTGAAAACTTCATTGTATTGATTTGAATTGATAATAGATAAAATTAATATTGGTTAGGCATAAAAAACAGCTTCTATCGCAACTTAGAAGCTGTTTTCAATAATTATTTTATAATGTTCTAAAATACTCTAATACCTGACGAGCCTCATCTTTAGTAAGATTTTGGTTAGCCATAGGTGCTCCGTTAAATTCTATTAATAATTGTCTTGCAGTAGCATCTTCTTTAACCATTTGCTCTGGGTTAAGAATCATATTCATAATCCACTCAGGAGTACGACGATCTAAAACTCCTTTTGGAGCAGGTCCGATAAAGTTTTTTTCCGGTTTATGACAAGCAGTACACATTTTATCATATACAGATTTTCCTTTTTCTGCTAAAGCTGCATCTACCTCAGGTGCTAAAGTAACTCCTCCTTTGGCTATTGGCCCAATACCGTAACTTGGACCTGATGCTTCTTGTGAAGCTTCAGCTTTCTTCTCTACTTTTTTAACTGGATCCTTTATTTCTTTCTTTGAAGAATCATCTCCGCCACAACTTGACATTAAAATTGGTAACGAAATAAAAAGAGCTTTAATTAAGTGTTTCATTTGATTTAAATTGACTTATAGGTTAAAGTATATAATTATGTATATACAAATTCAATTATACCCAAGTGCATTATACACTTGAATATCTTTTGTAAAAGTAAAAAAAAAAAGATATTTAGGACAACTTTGTCTTTTAAAATTATTCCTTCTACTCAACTAACTTACAATATTTTAACATAAAGGTAGTCAAATATAGTATATAAATTTAATATGACACACATCATATTTCCTCTTAAAATCAATTAATCACTAAGCTTTTGAGCGTATTTAGTCACACAAAAATAATATCATCTATTTTCGAATAAAAAAATTAAAAATATTTCTTGATTAGTCGTAAACTTGCAGTGCAAACAAATAAAATTAAAAAAGTATGAAGGCATATGTTTTTCCTGGACAAGGGGCTCAATTCATAGGAATGGGTAAAGACCTTTATGATAATTCAGAATTGGGAAAGGAATTATTTGAAAAAGCCAACGAAATACTTGGTTTCAGAATTACAGATATAATGTTTGAAGGTACTGCTGATGAGCTTAAGCAAACAAAAGTAACACAGCCTGCGATATTTCTTCACTCAGTTATTTTATCTAAAGTTATTGGCGATGAATTTAAACCTGATATGGTTGCAGGACATTCATTAGGCGAAATTTCGGCGCTTGTAGCTAATGGAACATTAAATTTTGAAGATGGACTAAAACTAGTTTCAAAACGTGCTTTGGCAATGCAAGCAGCATGTGAAGCTGAACCATCAACTATGGCAGCTGTTTTAGGCCTATCAGACGAAGACGTTGAAGCAGTATGTAACGAAACAAAAGGAATTGTTGTAGCCGCAAACTATAATTGCCCTGGGCAATTAGTTATTTCTGGTAGTATTGATGCTGTTAATGCAGCATGTGAATTAGCAAAAGAAAAAGGTGCTAAGCGCGCGTTACTTCTTCCTGTTGGTGGAGCTTTTCACTCACCTTTAATGGAGCCAGCAAGAGAAGAGCTTGCTAAAGCTATTGAAAATACAACTTTCAGCAAACCAAATTGTCCAATTTATCAGAATGTAACTACTACTGCTATTACTGATTCAGAAGAAATAAAGAAAAATCTTATTGCACAACTTACTTCACCTGTAAAATGGACTCAATCTGTTGTACAAATGATGGAAGATGGAGCTTCTGAATTTATTGAAGTTGGTCCTGGAAAAGTCCTTTCTGGACTAGTAAAAAAAGTAGACAGAAAAATGCCAACATCATCGGCAAGCATATAATTTCAGTATAATATTCACGGTATGACTTTTAAGATATTGATAAAGTCATACCGTATTTTTTTAGATTTCTTATTAGCTACCCTAAGTTATAACTTTTTGTCAATTGATAATTTTATGGAATCTATCTCTTCTCCTCCTCAATGCTATATCTAATTATATACCAGTTATAAATCTTATCATTTCGTCCATGAAACTTGTAATGTGCAACTTCTTATACAATTGCCAATACATACCAACATCATGTAATATCACCTACACATTGAATCTACCTTAATAAAACGAATGTTTTTATCTTACTTTTCAAAATAAAATTTAACTATAACCCGGCTATACTGAAATTTTCTTTTTCGATTTAGACAAAAATATTCTATTTTATTATACGATAAATTCAAAATATAAATGGTATAAGTTAATTTAATCCTACAAAATTATAAGTTCCATCTAAAACTTTTCTAATGGATTTCTATACTTTAGAATCGTAAAATGAAATAATATAGCCTCGCTATCAAATCTTATTATTCACAATGCTTCCTCTATATCATATTATTAATCCAGAGCTTGTAGGAATACAAGTAAGTTACTGTATTACTAGCTACTAGGTATATGATTGATTCAATAAAAACTACAAGATTATCAGAATATAAATCACAATAAAAAATGACATAAACTACTCATTATCAATGTAATTATGTTTTTCATGATAAACAACGTACAATAAGTGATAAAAGTTTCACTGTTTCATTTATCCCCGAACAATAAAATTGATATTTTTATCCTGTTATAACCAAGATTTAATTGATGATGATGAAAAGACTACTGCCTATACTTCTTGTTATGTTTTTTTCGACGCAAGTGATTGGACAAACCTCCAAATCAAAATTTATGCGTAATTATATTGTTTCTAAATATCCTAAATACTCATTTGAGGATGCTAACTCTACTGCTTTGTTAATTGTTGATGGAAAAGTATCTGATATAGATGATATTTCTATGGTTAGTAGAAAACAATTTAGTAAACTAAAGTACTACACAAGTAAAGAACTTATACCTTACAAAAAAATCCATGGTGATGCTGCTAAAAATGGTGTTTTTGAAATTGAAACTAAAAACCACTTAGCCAAATTATGGCTTACAGAAATAATTGCTGTTGATGGATCACATAAGCTAAAACAAATGGTTAGCTCACGAGGGTTTGATTATAGCAGATTAATGATTGTTTTCAATGGAAGAGAGTTAAATACCGAATTTTTCAACGACCCAAAAATTGATGTCAATTCTATATCAAATATGAATCTAGAATCATTTGGTGGAATATATGGTGGAATGCTATCCATAGAATCGGGTAGTGTATCTTTATATAACAACAAATCTAGTAACAACAACGCTGTTGTCGCTGGTGCTACTGCTACTACTGTAGCTGCCACTAAGGTCGTTGAAGAGAAAGCTCCACCTAAGGTTATTCCAACAGTTAGTAGTGGTTTTGAAGTAAGAAAATCTACTACAGCTCCTGAAGAAAAAGCAAAAAATATTGCTACTACTGCTGCACCTGTTGTTGAAGTTGCAAAACCAAAAGAAGAAGTCATAGATAATACCGTATATCCTTTTCTTGCTGTAGATATCCAAGCTACTTTTCCTGGCTGTGAAAGTGGGGCAGATAAACAACAAAAATATATTTGTTTCCAAAATTCGATGATGAAACATGTAAAGAAAAACTTTAAGTATCCTAGAAGTGCTCAAGAGGATGGCGTACAAGGTAGAGTTATTGTAAAATTCACTATAGCCAAAGATGGAACCGTAAATAATATTACTGTACTTAAAGGAGTTAATAAAGATCTTGACAAGGAGGCTATTAGAATTGTTTCTAAACTTCCAAGAATATCACCTGCAAGTCAAGGTGGGCAAAATGTTCAAGTTACATCAATGTTACCTATTACTTTTAGATTACGATAAAACAATCAGTATAAACGTTACAACTTAACATAGATTTAGATATCAAATATTTTACATAAACAAATCTAAATATATACGTATTTATAAGTTCATGAGTGATTAATATATCACTCATGAATTTTCATTATTAACATAAATAGATATAACTAAAAATTAGACATATAATTTACTGTATAAATTCAATATAAAATAGGAAACAACTAACGATTCCCTTCGGTAGTTTATAGTACAATTTTATTGTACTTTTTCTAAATCAATAACCCACTATAAAACAAAAATTATGAAAAAACTACTACCATTTATTATTATCCTAATCTTTTCTGTGCAATTGGTTGGTCAAAGTACCCAATCAAAGTATATGCGAAATCACATCGTTTCTAAATACCCAAAATACACATTCGAAGATGCTAGTTCTACAGCTCTATTAATTCTTGACGGGAAAGTTTCTGACATAGATGAAATATCTGTTGTAGGTAGAAAACAATTCAGTAAACTAACGTTTTACTCGGGCAATAAACTTACTCCTTATAAAAAGATACATGGCGATGCTGCTAAAAATGGTGTTTTCGAAATTGAAACTAAAAATCACCTTGCAAAATTATGGCTTGCAGATATTATCGAAGCTGATGGCTCACATAAATTAAGCCAAATGGTTAACTCTAGAGGATTTGACTATAGCAGACTGATGATTGTTTTTAATGGAAGGGAAATGAGCACTGAGTTCTTTAACGACCATAAAATTGATGTAAATTCTATTTCAAAAATGAGTCTTGAGTCATTTGGAGGAATTTATGGAGGAATGTTAACTATTGAATCAGGAAGTGTTTCTTTAATAAATAAAGGCAACAATAACTCAGCCGCAACATCTACAGCAGTGGCAGCAGTGGCAGTGGCAACTCCTACTAAAAAAGCTACTCAGAGTGCACCTCCTAAGGTTATTCAAACAGTAAGCACAGGCTTCGAAGTAAGAAAATCCACAACAACTCCAAAAGCAATAGCTACAACTGTTGCAGCTACAGTGGCAGTAGCTGAAGTGGCTAAACCTAAAGAAAAAGTAATAGATAACAACGTATATCCTTTTCTTGCAGTTGAAGTGCAAGCTGAATATCCAGGCTGTGAAAGTATAGCTGACAAAAATGAAAAACATCTTTGCTTCCAAAAATCAATGATGAAGCATGTTAGGAAAAATTTTAAATACCCTACAAATGCCCAAGAAAATGGAGTACAGGGGCGTGTATATGTTAAATTTACCATTGGAAAAGATGGAAAAGTTAAAGATGTTACCATACTAAGAGGAGTAAGTAAAGATCTTGACAAAGAAGCAATCAGGATAGTATCTAAACTTCCAAAATTAACTCCTGCTTCACAAGACGGTCAAAATGTACAGGTAACAACTATGTTACCAATTATGTTTAGATTACAATAATGTATTCTAAATTCTTTTGAGTAATTTTGCATCCAAATTTGGAATTAAAATAATGGAAGCAAATACAAAGCGTGATATTAGATCGTTATCAAAAGAAGAGATAATTGATTTTTTTGTCAACAACGGAGATAAGGCATTTAGAGGTAAACAAGTTTATGAGTGGCTTTGGAGCAAAGGCACTCATAACTTTGATTTAATGACGAACCTTTCCAAGGATACTCGCACTTTACTTAACAACCATTTTGTAATAAATCATATTAAGGTTGATGATATGCAACGTAGTATTGACGGTACTATTAAAAATGCTATCCGCCTATTTGATGATAAAGTTGTAGAATCCGTATTAATACCTACCGAAAAAAGGACTACTGCTTGTGTTTCTTCTCAAGTTGGATGTGCATTAAACTGTGCATTTTGTGCTACTGCAAGAATAAAGAACATGCGTAATCTAAACGCTGACGAAATTTATGATCAAGTTGTAGCAGCTCACCAACAAAGTAATCTATTTTACGGACACCCATTATCCAATATAGTATTTATGGGTATGGGCGAACCTCTAATGAATTATACAGAGGTAAAAAAAGCTATTGGCATGATTACTTCCGAAGAAGGATTAAACATGTCTCCACGAAGAATTGTACTTTCAACTTCAGGCTTGCCAAAAATGATTAAACAAATGGCAGACGAAGAAGTGAAATTTGGACTCGCAGTTTCTCTACACTCTGCAATTGATGAGAAAAGATCTAAAATGATGCCCATCAACCAGAAAAACTCTCTTTCTGTATTAGCCGAATCTTTAAGGTATTGGTATGATAAAACAAAAAGCCGTGTTACATATGAATATGTTGTATGGAAAGACTTTAACGATAAAACCGAAGACATAATTGCATTAGTGAAATTTGCAAAGATAATACCATGTAAAATCAATATTATTGAATACAATGAGATTGAAGAAGATGGATTTGAACAAGCATCTCCCGAAGTGATTGACAACTATAAAAATACTTTAGAAAAAGAAGGCATAGTAGTAAATGTACGAAGAAGCAGAGGTAAAGATATTGATGCAGCATGTGGACAACTTGCTAACAAAAAACAGTAATCAGTAATGTTGTAACTAAGCAACTTGTACTATAACTATATCATTGTTTCATTGTTTCAAAGTACAAAAAACTTTAACGAAAATTTCCCAACATATAAAATTAGGTTTTATTAAATTGCATATCTCTTTAATCAAAACCTAAACGATGTTAAAAAAACCACTTCCAGAATTAACAACTTATCAATTTGGAGAAGTTGCATTTAAGAGGTTAATGCAAAACCGTATTTATAAGGTATTAATTATTTGTTCCAATTACGACTTCTATATGCTAGAAGAGGATGGAAGAATTGATGAACAAATTTTCAATGAATACGTTGATTTAAACCTTAGATACCCTCCTACTTTTCTACATGCTAATTCAGGAAAAAGAGCATTACGTGTTTTAGAAGGCGAAAAAATAGACCTAGTTATTACATGGTTAGATGCAGGTAGTAATAAGTCATTTGAAGTAGCAAATCAGATTAAAGAAAATTATCCAATTGTACCCATTGCCGCTCTAAGTCACTATTCTACTGAACTTAGAGAAAGGCTGGACAAAGAAGATATCAGCTCAATAGATTTTGTTTTTCACTGGAGCGGGAATGTTGATATTTTCTTAGCAATAATAAAATTAGCTGAGGATGCAATGAATGCCGAAAGAGATATTCTTGAAATTGGTGTTCAAGCTATTCTATTAGTAGAAGATTCGTTGAGATTCTACTCTCATTATCTTCCAAATTTCTATAAAATCATTTTAAAACAGACAAGATCGTTTATGACCGAAGGGCTCAATGAGCACAGAGGGATGATTTTAATGAGAGGACGTCCAAAGATACTTTTGGCAACAAATTATGAAGATGGAGTTGCACTTTTCGAAAAATATAAGCATAATCTTTTAGGTGTAATATCTGATGTGAGTTATTTTAAAGATGGCGTAAAGGACACTAAAGCAGGCTTTTATCTAGCCGAACATATACGAAAACAAGAAAAATACTTCCCTTTTCTATTACAATCATCAGAAATAAAAAATGCAGAAATTGCAGAAGAAAAAGGCATTAAATTTCTATATAAAAATTCAGAAAGACTATCTATTGAACTTAAGAAATATATAACTGAATACTTTTCTTTTGGAAACTTCGAATTTTGGGATCCTTCAAATAATAAAGTCGTTGAGGAAGCTACCGACTTAAAAAGTCTTCAAAAAAAGATATCATTGGTTCCTATGGAGTCAATTATTTACCATGCAAAACGTAATAATTTTTCAAAATGGTTAAAATCAAGAGCTCTTTTTCCAATTGCAAACTTATTTAGCGAAATTGAATTCGAAGATTTTGATGAAGATGACAACATTAGGGATTATCTAGTTTCTGCAATAAAAAGTTGTAGAATATATAGATCAAGAGGTGTTATAGCTAAATTTAACAGAGAAAAATACGATGAGTACCTTGGTTTCTCAAGAATTGGCGAAGGCTCTTTAGGAGGCAAAGGTAGAGGACTAGCTTTTATAGATTCATTTTTAAAAAGACACAAGCTATTTAATAAATATCCAGGTATATCAATTTCTATACCTAGAACTGTAGTATTAAGTACAGAAGTTTTTGATGAGTTTATGGACGAACATGACCTCCTAGAATTTGTAGTTCAAGAAGATGTAAGTGATCAGGAAATTTTAGATGAATTTATATCTAAAGATTTGCCAGAATGGGTTATAAAAGACATAACTGCATTTTTAAGTGTTTCTACAAGACCAGTAGCAGTACGATCATCTAGTGTTTTAGAAGACTCACACTACCAACCTTTTGCAGGTGTTTTTGCAACATACATGATTCCTTTTGCTAAAGATGACATTGCAACAACACTTGATATGGTTTTAAATGCTGTAAAATCAGTAATGGCATCATCATTTTTTGCTGACAGTAAAGTATACATAAAAGCCACATCACATAGTTTAGATGAAGATAAAATGGCTGTGATACTACAAGAAGTTACAGGTAAAGAATATGATGATGTTTACTATCCTAATATATCTGGAGTAGCACGTTCAATAAACTTTTATCCTATAGGAAACGAACTCGCTAAAGAGGGTATAGCAAACATTGCATTAGGTTTAGGAGAAATGATTGTAGGTGGCGGTAGAACATTAAGGTTTTCACCTTCTCATCCAAAAAAGGTACTCCAACTTTCATCTCCTGGTAGTTCGCAAAGAGATACTCAAAAATACTTTTTCGGATTAGACCTTGACCCTAAAAGCTATAAGGTATCAATAAGTGAAGCGGTAAACAAAAAACGTATTCGAATAAAGCAAGCCGAAAAGCATGGTTCATTAAAATTTGTTGCTTCCACTTATGATTTGCAAAATAATATAATTAGACCAGGTGTAAACACTGACGGATTAAGAGTTATAACTTTTGATAACGTACTTAAATACAACACTTTTCCATTAGCAGAAATATTAAAAGATTTATTAAGAATCGGACAACGTGAAATGCGTAATCCAATAGAAATGGAATTTGCCGTAAATTTAGACGTCCCAAAAGGAAAGAATAAGATCTTTAGCTTTTTACAAATAAGACCTATTGTAGAAAGTAACGATGTTGAGAACATCGTACCTGATGATTTTGATTTAAATGATAGTATTATTTATTCCGAATCAGCTCTAGGCAACGGGAAATACGAACACATTAAAGATTTTGTATATGTAAAACCCGAAGCTTTTAATTCATCCGCAACAAGAGATATTGCAAATTCTGTAGATCAAATAAATAAAAAATTTGAAGCTGAAGGTAAACAATATATATTGATAGGTCCTGGTAGATGGGGTTCTAGTGACCCATGGTTAGGAATACCAGTTACTTGGTCACAAATTTCATCAGCAAAAGTTATTATTGAATCTGGACTGAAAGATTACAGAATAGATCCAAGTCAAGGAACACATTTTTTCCAGAATCTAACATCATTTAAAGTAGGATACTTTACAATCAATCCATTTTTAAACGATGGTTTCTATGATATTGATTACTTAAATAACAAGAAGGCTGTTTATGAGGATGATTATATCAGACATATAGAATTTGATGATTATATATCTGTAATTATTGAAGGCAGAAAAAATAGAGCATTAATTCTAAAAGAAGGAGTAAAGATAAAAAATCAGGATGAAAAAAATTTAGATGAGCTTCCTGAAGAAGGATTTATGTAAAAAGTCATTATTAAATAACCTTCAATTAATAGCTAAAAATCATCATGAAATTGTAAAAAATACACTTTGTCGTGAGATATGTGTTTTACAAATATCAACTATTTATTGTTACATATTGCAATATTCAAATAACGATATACCTATATTTAGTTCTATTATGGAATCAAAAACACCTGACAACAATCATGAAATAAAATTAATTTATTAAGATACTAAAGCATTGCGAATAAAATAAAACTTGTAACTTCGCAGTGTATTTAAACATAAAAATACAGAACTAATATATATAAACAATAATTGACTTTACATAAAAAATTATGAACGTTAATGAGATAATGAATGGTCTGGAGGCTAAGCACCCAGGTGAGAAGGAATACTTACAAGCTGTTCACGAAGTACTAGAATCTATTGAGGAAATTTACAACGACAACCCTCAGTACGAAGCTGCTAAAATTATCGAACGTCTCGTTGAACCAGACAGAATTTTAACATTTAAAGTGTCTTGGGTTGATGATAACGGAGAAGTTCATGTAAACTTAGGTTACAGAGTACAGTTCAATAATTCAATTGGACCATACAAAGGAGGATTGCGTTTTCACCCATCGGTGAACCTTTCTATACTTAAGTTTTTAGGTTTTGAGCAAATATTCAAGAATGCTCTTACTACCCTTCCAATGGGAGGTGGTAAAGGAGGTTCAGACTTTGATCCAAAAGGAAAATCAGATGCTGAAATCATGCGTTTTGCTCAAGCATTTATGCTAGAATTATGGCACATAATTGGACCTGAAACTGATGTTCCGGCAGGAGATATTGGTGTAGGTGGACGCGAAATTGGTTTCTTATACGGAATGTATAAAAAATTAGCTCGCGAGCACACAGGTGTACTTACAGGTAAAGGCCTAAACTGGGGTGGTTCATTAGTGCGTCCTGAAGCTACAGGATTTGGTAATGTTTATTTTGCACAAGAAATGCTTGCTACAAAAGGCGAAACTTTCAAAGGTAAAGTAGTTGCTATTTCAGGTTTCGGTAACGTTGCTTGGGGTGCTGCTTCAAAAGTAACCGAACTTGGAGGTAAAGTAGTTACTATTTCTGGTCCTGATGGTTACATCTATGATCCAAAAGGTCTAGACGCTGAGAAAATAGACTTTATGTTAGAGCTTAGAGCTTCTAATAACGATATAGTTTCTCCTTATATTGAGGAGTTCCCAGAAGCAACTTTCTTTGCAGGTAAAAAACCTTGGGAACAAAAAGTTGACATCGCATTACCTTGTGCTACACAAAACGAGCTTAATGGCGACGACGCTAAGGTTCTAGTAGAAAATGGATGTATGTGTGTTGGAGAAGGTGCTAATATGCCATCTACTGAGGAGGCAATTGCTGTATTCCACGAAAATAAAATATTATTCTCGCCAGGAAAAGCTTCTAACGCCGGAGGTGTTGCAACTTCAGGTTTAGAAATGACACAAAACTCTAATAAACTTAACTGGGCTAGCGAGGAAGTTGATGCTAAACTTCACCAGATAATGAAAGATATCCACACTGCATGTGTTAAGTACGGAACTGAAGAAGACGGATTTGTTGACTACGTAAAAGGAGCTAACATTGCTGGATTCCTTAAAGTTGCAGATTCTATGCTTGATCAAGGTATCATTTAATATAGAAACTAATACCGAATATTATACTACTTAAACCATCTCTGATTTATCGGAGGTGGTTTTTTATTTTATGGCGTTTCCTTGCAGGTCGGGCTATCAGCTATATCTTTTTTTATTTCCCTTCTGCTTCGCTCAGGAATAAAAAAAGGATGTCGCTTCTATCCCTAACGCAAAACTTCATTCTACATTACAAACATTTAATACCAAAACAACATCAAAATACACAATAAAACCTTTGTCTATTTTAATTTTATCTTATTTAAAAAATAGTTCCGTAGCTATAGCTATGCAACGATTTTTATAAATTGCTAAAACAAAATATACTTTGGTTTTAATAGAGCAGTTTGAAATTCAGGTTGGTATAACTTGCTATTGAAAATTGTTAGTTGCGAATTGTTAATTAGTATCACACTCCTCTCTGCCTCTTAGCCTCAAATAAAATTATAGCTGCAGAAACTGATACATTCATCGAATCAATTTCCCCTTCCATAGGAATAATAATATTTTGAGTAGAAGCATTTAACCAAGAATCAGAAAGTCCGGTAGCTTCAGTACCAACAACTATCGCTGTAGGATTAATGAAATTTATTTCTGTATAAGGTTTTGAAGCTGTTAAAGCAGCAGAATAAATATTAATATTGTTTTCTTTTAGCCACAAAATAATATCTTCACTACTACCTGTAACCACATTATTGGTAAAAATACAGCCAACACTCGACCTTATCACATTTGGATTGTACAAGTCTGTTATGGGATTAGCAATAATTACAGCATCAATATTTGCGGCATCAGCAGTCCTTAAAATTGCTCCAATATTACCCGGCTTTTCAAGACTTTCACCTATAAGAATGAGAGGATTAGCACTTGTTAGCTTTAAATCTGAAATACTATGATTTTTAGTTTCAGCCAAAGCTATAACACCCTCAGTAGTTTCGCGGTAAGCTATTTTTTTATAAACATCATCAGTAATTGAAATAAACTCAGGCAACTCATTACTCGAAAACAACTTTTCAATCTCAGATACATCAATAATTTTCGGTAAAAAAAGTATCTTTTTAATAGAATAATTACCTTTCAAGGATAAGCTCAACTCACGCAATCCTTCAATCAAAAACAAAGATTTTTTTCTTCTAATTCTTGACTTTTCTTTTAATTGAATTAACTCCTTTATAAAAGGATTTTGAGTACTTGAAATTTCTTTAATCATTTCAAAAATAAATTATTACTATTAAATGGAAATCAAAATAACAATGACACTCCTAAGCTTTGTATTTAGTATAGAATCCACGAGTTATTTTAACAGATGTATCTAATAATACAATACGTGGGTTTCCATTTCTTTCTATATGGAAAATCGCCAAATCAAGTTCATTTATCATATCAAAAATATTCTGACCATGAATAAACTTAACAAAACTATCAAATTTAAAACCATTGGCTTCAACCTTAAGAAAAGATAAATCTTTTGCTTCGTAATTCTCCAATAAAGCTTGCCTAAAAACTCTGATAGCATACTTAAGAAAGTTTATCTGAAATTGTTTACCATTCTTTGCCATAGCATCCGACCAAAGTATCAACATTTTCAAATCAGCTTTAAACGAACCTCTAACCCAATCAACAAAAAGTCTTTGAAATTCAGATTCACCTTGATCATCATAAATAAGATTTACAGCTTTATTAATATTGCCATTTACCCTAGATGCTAATTCTATAGCTTTAACTGATTCTACTTCAAAATTACTAATCAAATAATCCTGAACATCCTCATTACTGAGCTTATTAAAATAAACTATCTGTGTACGCGAAAGGATAGTTTTAATTATTGATTCTTCATCTTCGGTTACAAAAATAAATAATGATTTACCTGTTGGCTCCTCTATTAACTTCAAAAGTTTATTTGCAGTAGCCTGATTCATTAATTCTGGCATCCAAATAATCATGATTTTATAATCACCTTCATAGGCCCTAAACATCATGCTTTTTACAATATCAGCAGCTTCATCAACCCCTATTCTACCAGCTTTTTTTTCTATACCAATTTTTTCATACCAATCCTGAATAGTTCCAAAATGATTATCAGAAATAAATTCTCTCCATTGACTAATAAAATCTTTTGAAATAGGCTTAGATTTAATCTCGGTATTTGTATTTACAGGGTAAACAAAATGTAAATCAGGGTGATTTAAATCTTTTATTTTTTTCTCACAAATATCTTTATTGTCATTTTGCGAGCATAAAACATACTGTGCATAAGCAATTGCAGCACTTAACACTCCCGAACCTTCTGGTCCAGAAAATAATTGTGCATGACTTATTTTTTTGTTCTTTACTGTATTTTTAAGGTGTGCAATAACCTTACTATGTCCTGTAATTTCATCAAATAACATATCGCAAATCTAAGTTATTTATTATTATTTAAGCCTACTTTCACTACCTCTATCACATCTTTTAAATACACCAAAAGCTTCTCCTCCACATCATATCCTAATTCTTCCAAAGCAGTAGCATAAGTATTAATCTGCTCATCATGTTCTTCGGTTCTAACACCCGTTTTATAATCAATAACAGTTGCTTTATTATTAGATATTACAACCCTATCTGGCCGCAATACTTTTCCATCTGTTAAAATAATATCTTGTTCATTCTTAACTTCATAATCTACTAAAAAATACTTGGCAAGCTCAGGGTGATTGATAACACCATCAACTAACACTCCTATTTTTGTTGATAATTCTGTAGTAATATTTCCATCTAAAACTAATTCTCTTAATACTTTATCTTTATCTTCTAAATAATCAATATTAGATAAAACTCCGTGAATCAAATTACCATATTCACTTTCTGTCAACTCTCCAATATTCCAAAACTTGGGAGCTTCAAGACTCATCCTAACTCTTCCATTCCATTTATATGAATTCAATTTATTCAATTCGTATTTTTTGACGGTATCAGAGTTTTTGGATTTAATAAACACTTTTTCACCGAAGAAATATTTATCACCTTCGGATCTTAAATTTTCATCTATATAAGATGTATTAGTATTGAGATAATTTGTAAAATACTCTGAAAGTTTCTTCATCCTATCTTTATAAGTAATAACATAAAGTCTTTGTACCGGGCGTGTCAAGGCAACATACAATAAGTTCAAATTATCAAGCTTGACTTCGTTCTCTTGCTTTGAATATATTTTTTTTCCAATTTGGGTTGTAGCTAGCTCTTTATTAATTGGAACTAAAGCATGCTTGATTCCATTAAAGTTATTATCTGAATCCTCAAGCGGAATCCATGTTTTTGCATTCCTATCACCAGTCATCCAATTGGCATATGGAAATATAACTATTGGAAATTCTAAACCTTTAGATTTATGGATAGTCATTACCTGAACGGCATCTAACCCTTCAGGTATTACAAGGCTTAGTTTATCCTTTTTATCTTCCCAATGTTCTAAAAAAGAATTTATTCCGGTATTATTCTTAGATGTAAAATTGAGTACAAAATCAAGAAAAAATTGGATCTCACTTGTCGCATTTTCCGACAAATCAAAGATTCTAACAAACTCTTCGATTGCATCATAAAGTGGTAATTTCAAAAATGCATTTAAATCAAATTTAACACCTAATTTATTTAATTCATTATAAAAAGAAAATGCATTTAGAGATACAAACTTTGAATACACATCATGCCTATTATCTTCTTCAACAACAATTATTGATGACTCTATTAGATACTCAATAGCTTTTAATCTTGCATCAAAGTCATCACTAAAGTTGATTAACTTTAAACTCTGAATACAAAAATCAACCTGAGAAACATTTTTTATTAATAACGATTCCTTAGAAACTACATTAATATNNTTCATTTTTCTCTATAAAATCAATCTCAACATAACCACCTTGTTTATTATTAACCTTTTGATTATTACCTTCAATATACATTTCCTTATAGCTATCATTAGAGAATGTATTAGAAGTAAACTTAAAAAAATCATTACTAAAGTCAACAATATGGTTATAACTACGGTAGTTTTTATCTAATGTTGCAGGAGATATTTCAAAAGGAAAATCAACGTTTTTCTGACTTAGATCAATAAACTGTTCCGCTTTTCCACCACGCCATCTATAAATGGCCTGTTTACCATCACCAACAATTACACAATCACCACCCTGAGCAATAGAATTCTCAACAAGTGGTACTAAATTTTGCCACTGTAAAACTGAAGTGTCCTGAAATTCATCTATGAAAAAATATTGGAATTTATCACCGATACGCTCATAAATATATGGCACTGGCTGGTCTTTAATTTCATTTGAAATACGCTTATTAAATTCATTATTGAAAAGAACATTGTTGTGCTTTTTTATAATATCAAGTTCCTTCTCTATTTCATTTAAAACAGTAATAGAATCAATATTTCGCAATATCAATCTCATAAGAACAACTAATGTTCCTTTTTCATCTATCCACTTTCTTGATGCATTATAATAATCTAATAAATCGTCAAAAATTGAATCAATAGTAGCTGCCCAAACTTGCTTAGACTTTGCTTTTGGATATAATAGCCCTTTTTCGAATAAATCATTAACACGCTTTGGTCTATCAACCGTAAACTCTCCAGAAGCACATTTAAAAAAATAACCAGGAACAGCTTTATATGCAAACATTTCATCTTGCAGATCATTTGCATATATAAATTCCAAAGTATTGCTACCAATTTTCTTAAACTCATCAACTGCAGCTTTCTCTAAATCCCTTAAAGTTTTAGACAAGGCCACAAAGTCGCCAATAGAATAGTTCTTCAATTCTTCAATTTCATCAACACTTTCCTCTTTAAACAATTCAGTTGCAATATCTTTAAGACTAAATGAAATATCCCAGGATTTACCATCCCTCAAATTTCGAAGTGAAAAATTAACAAGAGCATTCGTCAAATCTTTTTGATCACCTATTTTAGAAATCAATATATCAACAGCATCTGATAAAATTGTACTTGTATTCATTTCTACATCAAAATTCACAGGTAAGCCTAAGTCAAATGAGAAGGCCCTAATCAACTTATGTGTAAATTTATCTATAGTAGAAATATTAAACTTCGAATAATTATGTAATATACTTGAAGAAACATTACCAGCCCTCTTAACTAAAATTGCTCTATCTATTTTGAGTTCATTTTCTAGGTCTAGCAATAAATCGCTTGGATTATCCAATGATTTAACATCGCTAAACTCTTTCAGTTGAGTAAATATGCGTTCCTTCATTTCACCCGCAGCTTTATTGGTGAAAGTAACAGCAAGAATATTTTGATATTTATAAGGTGATTGTGAGGCTAATACAATCTTTAGATATTCTTTTACGATCGTGTAAGTCTTGCCTGAACCGGCTGAAGCATTATAAACAGTAAATTTTGAAGACATATGAGAGTTGATTGTTACCAATATTGATGATTAATTAGCTAAGATAAATAAATATATTTAGCAAAAAAAAGAAGGCTTGTAGAGATTCTACAAGCCTAGCAACTACCCAAATTTACCATGAAAAAGCAACTCTTATGACTTACTTATCGAGACAAATATAAGCATATATATTCAACATCAAAGCATAATGAGAAAAAATATTATAATGAGAAAAATTCCCATTATTAGAAAATAAAAAACGGTCAGGTAAGCAATAAGCATTAGGTAATTTAGAAGTAAAAACGAAAAACAACACCCCCATTCAGTATAAACCAAAAAAAAACTCCCATCCAAAAAATTGGATAGGAGTTTTGAAGATTGGC
>LGVF01180483.1_pt1 | contig 33063 bp, 30 predicted proteins | sample 469901 | NCBI WGS metagenome assembly LGVF01 (sample SAMN03893561, study PRJNA290197) | marine sediment metagenome | material: sediment; isolation source: combined push core samples #3730, #5133, and #5579 collected at Hydrate Ridge | place: Pacific Ocean: Hydrate Ridge
CAGATTCGGTCGAGACCAGCATCGACCAGTTTCAAAGCCGTTTGCTTATCGAGAAGCAGGCCATTGGATTGAAAGCCGATCCAGGCGCTGTCGGGCATTTTTGTTCGGGCTCTGGCGACCCATTCGAGCAGATGGGGGTGCATCAGAGGTTCGCCGATACCGTTGAGTACTAAGGATTCCAGGTGAGGAAAGACCGGCTCCAGTGCGGCGAAGGTTTCTTGGCTGAGGTCGCCGTCGATAACCCGACTGTCATCTGCTTGTTTGACACACATGGGGCAGAGCAGGTTGCAATGGGTGGTGGTCTCCACAAACAGCTTGCTGGGATAGGGACGATAGGCGGCTTCCTCGGTGGCGGCAGCTGCCAGGGTATTGTTGAGGTTAGACACGGGAAACTTCTCCTTCTCGGGCAGCGGTTGTCATTGGGCCTTAGAATAGCCCAGAACAGTAACCGAAGAAATTGATCCGAGGCAAGAAATATGAAGATCTCAGGTAATGATTATGGCAGGGCAGGGGAAAACCGGGTCATATCGTGGCAACGGGGCGAGACGGTCTGGGATAACGGGCCGTATCGGCCGGCACTGATTCAGGGGCCAAGTTGGGGATCTTCGCAGTGTCGATGAATTTCCTGCTGTTGACTGGGTTGCAGGTCTATAAACTTGACGCCAATGCCGGGAATTCGAGCTTGTGCTCCCCAGGGTACATAGCAGCAGAGTTGTACTCGAATGGGGCTGGGGTCTCTAAGTTCAAGCAAGCGAAGCCAGGCGTGATCGATGTTCTGCCAGTTTCGACTGGAAATAATAAAACAGCCACCTCGCGACAGGTCGAGGGTAACGGTCTTTTCGACCAGTTCTTTGGAGAGGCCCTTGTCTAAACTCAGCAAGGCATTGAAGTGGATGTCGTATCGTTTGTTCTCTCGATAGACCAGGGCGCGCTCGGGGCGACAGAACCGGGTAATGAAATCTCCCAGAGGGTCTTCTTTGTCAAGAATCTCGCCGTAGACCAAGCCTCTGGCCTTTTGAGTCGCCGTGTTCCAGCGCATCAGCAAGGAGGGGTAGTACTCCGAGACTTCCTGAATGAGAGTTTTTTCCTTCTGGGAGGTTTTTGCGGTGGTCAGTACGTCGAGGATCAGGCCGTTAAAGGGGGTGCTCACGAGTTGCCGGTGCATGTCGGCAACGCTGCCGGCCCATGCACAGCCGACCCCCAGTGCTGCAAGGGCCTTTTGGCAGGCCGACACTGCTTCAGTATTGTCGGAGAGAAGCAGTACTTTGATCATAAAACATCCTTCTGCAGAAAAAAGATTTCCCTAAGAGTTTGGTTAGGAATGGCAGCAACTGCTTGTACTTTAACGCCAGGGGGACTTTAAGGGAAGTCTTTGTCTGAAATTTTTAAACCATGATCAGGTTCTGTTGGAATTCTTGCCCCTGCCCTGTGCTGCCAAGGATTGAACAGGCAGAAAAGTGATCCATTGAGAACTATGGGAGACCATTGCCCAGGTATTCAATGCCGATCAGGGTTACGTCGTCCTTGAAGATTATATCCTGACCGTGGCTTTTCAGCGTTTCGATAAGGTTGTCGCAGGCCGGTTCCAGGGCGCGTTTTCTGTTGGCGGCCAGTTTTCGGAACAGGCGTTCCTGGCCGAATTGTTGGTCATGATGGTTGCTGTGCTCGGTGATGCCGTCGGAATAGAGGAATAAACGGTCACCTCGCTGCAGCAGGACTTCCTCCTCTTCAAAGGGACCCGAACAGCCGGTGCCGATAATCGAGCCGCCGGCCTTGAGCGCTTGAAAGGAGCCGTCGCTACGGGCCAATAAGGGCGGTGGATGGCCGGCATTGCTGTAGCGAACGTGCCCGGTGCGGGTGTTGATGAGCAGGTAGCTGATGGTAAAGAGCTTGCCGAAGCGCTCCAGGGGATATTCCTGCTCCAGTTGCTGCAACACTTCCCCTGGCGACAGCAGGCGGAAGTAAGGCGGTTTGTTCAGAGGCCGGCGGACGATACGACCGGCATGGGGAGAGAGGCTCTGGTATACCGAAACGGTAACCATGGCGGAGGAGATGCCGTGGCCGCTGACATCCAGAACATAGGCCAGTACCGTGTCTTCGGTCAGGCGCACTACGTTAAACAGGTCTCCTCCGACTTGTTCGCAGGGGACCAAGCGCCAGGCGATCTCTAGGTTGGCGATGTCTGGCAGGCGGCTGGGCAACAGGGATTTTTGAATCTCTGCTGCCGAACGTTGATACTCTTCGAGTTGCTGCTGTTTTTTAAGCAGCTGCCTGTTAGCCAGTTCGGCTTCGTAGGTCAGGCGCCGAATGGTCAGTTGGGCTGCAACCTTGAACAGCACCTCTTGCGGGTCATCGGGGCGGCTGATGGTGTCGGCGACCCAGGAGGGGGCGGTGTCACTGAGCCCGCAATCCTGCACGCGGGAAGAGTAGAGCAGGCAGGAAATACTGTCCTGTTGGCACTGGAAGGCCAAATCTGACCAACGGTTGGTCTGGTGCAGATCGTCCAAGTTGGAATCGAGCAATAGTAAGTCGGGCAATTGTTGCAGCAGACGCTCGGTTTCCGGCAGGTTGGCTGCGCGCATAATATGATAACCTTCGTCGCGCAACAACTGATAGATCGCTTGCGCGGCGACGGTTTCCTGTTGGGCAAGGAGAATTTTTCCCGGCATGATAAACCTTTGAATAGCAATGAATCGATGGCACGCCGCCGGTTCTTTGGCAATGGCGAGGCGAGCAGTGCATAACCTTAACAGAGCTCAGCGATGTTGTCCCGTGTCTTTTTGCTGTTTTACAGTTGGTGCTAACCGGGGAACAGAGCGGTAAAATTGTTGCCCGTCGCCACCCCCTATGATAGTCTTGTGACCCATGTTTTAGCGGTCTCTGGCCGTCCCTTTATGCCCTTTTATTGAGCCGTTTTGAGCGGTTGCGAGTGCTGATGCCCCCAAAAGAACGTCTCGACAAATTGTTAGTTATGCGTGGTCTGGTTCTATCGCGGGAGCGAGCCCGTAGCATGATCCTGGCCGGCAAGGTGCTGGTCAATGAAAATCTGGTCGACAAGGCTGGTACTCCTGTGGCCAGCGACGCGGAAATTCGCCTCAAGGGCGTGGATATTCCTTATGTCTCACGGGGTGGTCTGAAGCTGGCCAAAGCCCTGGAATATTTTGCCCTGGTGGTGACCGGTCGCGTGGCCATCGACGTCGGAGCCTCGACAGGTGGTTTTACCGATTGCTTGCTGCAACAGGGGGCAGCTAAGGTCTATGCCGTCGATGTCGGTTACGGCCAGTTGGCCTGGAGCCTGCGTCAGGATTCCCGGGTGGTCAACCTGGAGCGGACCAATATCCGCCATTTGCGAAGCGATCAACTTGCCGAAGCGCCCTCGCTGGCGGTGATCGACGCGTCCTTCATCTCCCTTGACAAGGTGTTACCGGTAACCCTGTCTCTGCTCGGCGACGGGGCCGAAGTGGTGGCCTTGATCAAACCCCAGTTCGAGGTCGGTCGCGGTCAGGTCGGCAAGGGTGGAGTGGTTCGCGACCCCAAACAGCACACCATGGTAGTGACGCGCATCGAACAGCTTGCGACGGAACTTGGTTGCCGGGTTCGGGGGGTGACCGAAAGTCCGGTTCTCGGTCCTAAAGGCAACCGCGAGTTTCTCATCTATTTGCAAAAGATACAGCAAGAAGAGTGCCAGTTGTGAGTCTCGTCTATTTTGTCGGCGCTGGACCGGGTGATCCTGAATTGCTGACCCTTAAAGGGGCGCGGCTGCTGGCCGAAAGCCGGACCGTCTATGCCTTCAGTCCCTTTGATCAAAGCTTTGCCGAGTTGCTGGCTGGCAAGAAGCTCTGCAACCCCTATGATTATTCTTTTGACGGATTGTTGACGCAGTTGCAACGACAGCGACAAGAGGGGCCGGTGACTTTTTTGGTGCCGGGAGACCTGACCTTTTTCTCTCCCTTTCAGGCCTTGGTAGAGCATCTGGGCGAGGCTGCCGAGGTGATTCCCGGAGTCAGTACGGTCAATGCCGCCTCGGCGCTGCTTAAGCGGACCCTCAATCTGTCGGGAACATGCAGTCGTACCCTGATCGTTTCACCCCGGGTTCTCGAAGAACAGCCCGGAAGTCCCTCCCTAGAGGAACTGGCGGCTCCCGGGGTAACCCTGGTGATCTATATGAACCATCTGCCGCTGACGGAATTGGTCGATCGCCTGCGCCGGGGTTACGGTAACAATGTAGCCATCAGTCTGGTGCACCGGCTCGGGTTTTCCGGTCAGGAGGTGCTGAACGGCACCCTGGACGACATTGTTGCCCAATGTGGGGACCGGGATTTTTTTGCCGGCAGCGGCGGCCGCCGCTCCGGCCTGACCTTGGTGCTGGTCGGCGAAGCCTTGACCGCTGCGGTGGATCACTTGTGGTGGGATCGGCGTTATCATCGGCAGCAGACCCAGCAAAAGAATTAATGCTGAAAACTTTCCGGTTTCGATTCATTTAATTGTTGTTAAAAAAGTTCATTCTTGGGCTTTTCGGGCTGCTTTAAACGCCCTGATAGAGAAAGACGTTCTGCCATGATTCGTATTCTGCATACCGCTGACCTGCATCTCGACAGTTCCTTTGCCGCTCTCGGCAATCGGGCGCCACAGCGGCAGGTCGATTTTCTTGAAACTTTTGAGCGTATCGTTACTCTGGCGATCAAAAAAGAAGCCCAGTTACTGGTTATCGCCGGTGATCTTTTCGATCATCCGCGCCCCGGGCAAGTGGTCTTGGGCAAGGTGCAGGCCGGGCTGCAGCGCCTGGCGGAACGGGGTATCGTGCCGGTACTGTTGCCCGGGACCCACGACAGTCTGGTGTCCGCCGACGCGGTCTATCGTCAGGCTGATTTTCCCGGGGTGATCCTGCTCGACCAGCCTCAACTGAAAGAGCCTGTGGCTCTAACGGTTGAGGGCCAGCAAGTCTACCTGTATGGTTTTGCGTATCGCAGTTACGTATCGGAAGGCGCCCTTGAGGGTATGCAACGGCGAAGCGACGATGGATATCATATCGGCCTGCTGCATGGTTCCAGGCAAGGCAACCCGGAGTGGAATCATCGTAAAAAAGACTTGCCCTTTAGCCTAGACGATCTCAAGCGCTGGAACCTGGATTATGTGGCCCTTGGTCATTATCATAGCTACGAGGTGCTGTCTGAGAACGAACGCGTCTATGCCTGTTATCCTGGCTCTCCGGAAGGCAAGCGTTTCGGTGAAAACGGGCCACGCTACTGCGCCCTGGTGACTGTTGATCCCAAGGGGGTAGCGGTGGAACCATTGACGGTCAATGGTCGGGAACTGGCCGAAGAAAAGCTCGATCTGTCCGGCTGTACGGAACTGGAGGAGGTTGTGCGGCGTATTGCCGCCTTGCGCAGCGCCAATCTGCTGTTGCGTTTGACCCTGACCGGTATCCTCGAAGCTCCCGTCGACCTGTCCGCTTTGCAAAGCCGCTGTGAAGATGGTTTCTTCTATCTTGAATTGCTGGATGAAACCCGTCTCTTTGATAGTGACTACGCCCGGCGTATCGAACCGGAAGAAACGGTTCGCGGAATGTTTGTCCGCCGTGCACGTCAGTTGATGACGGAGGTCAGGGAGGAGGAGCGGCCGGTGATCGAGCAAGCATTTCGCGAGGTGTTGACCCGTTTTCGCGCTTTTAGCGGAGGGGAACAATGATTCTGCGCAGTTTGGAATTAAAGCACTTCGGCAAGTTTGGTGAGCGGAGTTTTGATTTCCGGCGGGGCTTCAATCTGGTCATCGGGTCTAACGAGTCCGGTAAATCGACCATGATGGAGGCTATTCCAGCGGCCTTGTTTGGCCTGCGAGATAAGGACCGCTACAAGTCCTGGGGAAGACAAGGAAGTTGCGAGGCTGCCCTGGCTCTGGAAAATGGCGGCTGCACGGTGCGCATCGAGCGGGAGTTGATCAGCGACCGGGTGCAATTGATCGAGCGCGACGATCTGTATCAGGTGCTCTATCAGTTTGACGGCAAGGCTGCTCCCCAGGGACGTTCTTCGGAGCGGGCCGAATACCTTGATCAGCTTAACCGGCTGCTGGCCGTGGCCGATGAAGATATCTTTCGCTCCAGCCTCTTTTTCGGCCAGGGTGATCTGGAACTGGCCGATCGCAATGGACTGACCACTCGGCTCAAGGCTTTGCTATCCGGGTTTGTCGAAGTCGATTACGATCGGGTTCTGACTTCTTTAAGCGACGATTATTTCAATATTACTCGCAAGAATCCCTGGGGTAAGGATAAAACCCGGCCCCGCCAGCTTGATGAACTGAGTGAACGGATCGAAGTGCTGCAGCAACGCTGGTTCGCTGCCGAGCAGGGTCTTAAGGAGCTTGCCTCTCTGCGGGAGCAGATCGCTGAACTGAGCGAGTCGATGGAAAAGAACCGGGCGGATCAGATTTCCGGTGAGCGTTATCTGGATTGGGTACGTAAACAATGGCAGCTGGAAGAAAAGGAAGGCAGCCTGCGTAAGGATTACGGCCGGATTCATCGGGAATCCGGTAAGGTTGAGGAGCTGGAAAAGCGCCGCGCCGATCTGGAAAATGAACTGGTCAAAACCGGATTGCCGCGGGAAATGCCGGAAGAACTGCCTCCCTTACTTAGCGAAGGTGAAAGTATTCGCAAGGATATGGTGACTCTGCAGGCCGAGACCAGTGCTTTGCAGCAGGAGTTGGCTCAACAAGCTAATCCTGCTAGGAAAAGACCGGCCCTGATCACCGTGGCAGCAGTATTGATTTCTTTATTGGCGGGTTTGTTCGGCGGGGCTTTTAAACTACCCCTATGGGGCTTGGCAGGGCTGGTAACTGCAGCTTTTTGGGGTCTGCATCTGTGGCGGTGCTTTAACTTGGGAGGACAGCGTAAAGATTTGCAGGAACAGCTGCAGATTGTCGAACGACGTCGGGACGAGGCAAGGGACCGGCGCATCGATCTTAGTAATCGTTTAGAGGTCCGTGGTCTGTCCACTTCGCCGGTAGAACTGGTGCGTATGCAAAAAAATCTTGAGAGTCATCAGCATTTGCTGGGCCAGATCAGGGAGGTGGAGAGCGCTCTTCAAGTGTTGGACAATTCGGAGCATCTGAGCGAAGAAAAAGACCATCTGACTCGGGAATTGGCTGTCCTTGGCGAGCGAATGGAGCAGGACAAGCCCTTGCGCCAAGAGGAGTTGTTGAGTGCCGAGGAGCTACCGCAGGCCGAGGAACAGTTGCAGCAGCTGCGCGAGACAATCCGCCAGAATGAGCAGCAATTACTCGATTTGACCCGTCGCGAGGCGGCACTGCAGGGTGAGTTGAGCAATCTACAGCAGATTGAAGAGGAAGGCGAACAGCTCAAGGAGCGGGAGGCGGCGCTGCTGCAACAACGGGATGCGCTGGCAGTGGCCTATCAACTGCTGTCCGAGGCGGTAGATGAGTTCCGCCGCACCTATCTGGAACGCTTTGCTGCCGAGATCGGCCGTTATCTCGGCCTGCTTACCGCAGGGCGCTACCAGAAGGTTCGCTTGGCTGATGATTTTTCCCTTTCCTTACCGGGGCGGGGCAAGGACTGGCGACCCGTTGAGTCTTACAGCCGCGGCACCAACGATGCGGTCTACTTTGCCGTGCGTTTGGCCCTGACCCGGCAACTGGCTAACGGCATGCCTCTGCCGCTGCTGCTCGATGACCCCTTGGTCAATCTCGATCAGCAGCGCCTGGCCGAGGCCCTCAATGTTCTCGAACGGCTTAGCCGCGAGCATCAGATCATACTGTTTAGTCACGACGAGCGTTTGTTGAAGCGGGCGACCCGCGATCGCTGGAACGTTGTGACCCTCGACGATCAGGGGAGGAGCACCGCAACCGTCGCTCAGGAAGGGAGGAATGATGGAAAGCAACTGTCTTTTTTGTAGCATCATCAACGGCAAGATACCGGCTAAGATTGTCTACGAGGATGAACTACTGGTGGCTATTGAGGATATCGCTCCCCAGGCCCCCCATCATTATCTGCTTATCCCGCGGCAACATATTGCGACCACTAACGATTTGACCGAGGCTCATCAACTGCTGGTTGGACACGTTTTTGTGGTGGCAGCGAAGCTGGCTAAGCAGTTCGGTATTGCCGAACAGGGATTCCGAGTGGTGAACAATTGTATGGAAGGAGCCGGGCAAACCGTCTGGCACCTGCATTTTCACTTGCTGGGAGGCCGCACTTTACACTGGCCGCCGGGTTAAGCCCCTACTGTTATTCGGTGGATCGTTGAGTTATGCTGATTCCTTGAATGGCCTGTTACGACAGGTGGGTATTCAAAGTCTGTAAAAATAAGGGAGTTCTCAAGTGGTAAAGGCCGATCGCCGAACTGAGCAGCGCATGGTCAATGAGATAATGGAGCTGCTGGTCACCCATTACGGCGGCGGGTTGACTGAAGAGGACCTGGATCAGGGTATTGAAGCTCTGCAGAGGGCTATCGAGGTAGCTCGCAAGTCCCATGAGGGACAACTGCGTAAATCGGGAGAACCCTATTTTTTCCATCCCCTGCGGGTTGCCCATCGGGCGGCCCGTCATTGGATGGATTTTGCCTCAATCATCTCTTGCCTGCTGCACGACGTGGTCGAAGACACCCCTGTCACTCTCGGCGAAGTCGAGGAGCAGTTCGGCGAAGAGGTGGCGCTGCTGGTCAACGGTCTGACCAAGGTGGCTACCGCTGAACTTAGCCGCGAGGCCCTAAAGGCTGAAACTTACCGTAAAACCCTGCTGTTAGCTATCGAGGATGTGCGGGTGCTGTGTCTCAAATTCTGGGATCGCATGGACAACCTCGAAACTATCAGTGCCCTTAACCCCACCAAACAGGCCCTGATCGCCGAAGAAACCCGCAAAATCTATGTTCCTCTGGCTCGCCATCTCGGCATGGGATCGGTGGCCGCTAAGATGGAAGCGCTGTCCCTGCGTATCCTTTACCCTAGTCGTGCAGAACGTTATCAGCGGGTGGTGCGGGCGTTGCAGATGCAAGTCGGCCCAGGCTTGCGTAAGATTCGCTCTAATATTTCTCAGGCCTTTGATCATCAGAAACTGAGTTTTGCCCTACTGGATCGCTGGCGACCGTTTTCTATCGCTGCGGTACGGGGGGTCGGTCGCGGTCTGACTGCCCTTTATACATTGGAAATTCAGGTCGATACAACGATGGATGCCTACCTGGCTCTGGGCGTATTGCACCGTCTGCACAATCCTATTCCCGGAAAGTTACGAGATCACCTGACAGTGCCGTCCCAATTCGGTTATCAGTCCCTGAAAACCTCGGTTCAGGCGGGTGAACATCGTCTGCGGGTAGAGATTACCACTCGCAAACTCGCCCGCTTCAACGAGTCGGGAGTGCTGACCCCCGGCTTTGAATTCCGAATGGCCAATTTTCAGGACTTGATGCGTTCCCTGTTGGAGGGGGAATCGGCCATCGATACGGAAAGCTTGCGGCTGGCATCAGCAAGTATTCAGGTCTATACACCGCACGGTAAAATCTGCACCTTGCCCGAAGGTAGCAGCGCCCTTGACTTTGCTTTTGCTATCCATGAGAAACTCGGTCTTTTTGCCTGGCGTGCGCGCATTAATGGCCAGACTCGGCAGCTGAAAACTCGGCTACTCGATGGTGATCAGGTGCAGATCGAACGCAGAGATGCTCCGGGAGTGCTGCCCAAATGGCTCGATTGGGCGGTTACTCCACGAGCCCGCAATCAGATTCGGCGCTATTTACGTGGCCGAGTCAAGGACGGTATGGAATCGCCTGAGTGAAGTTTTGATGGTGTCGCAAAAAGTCCACTCTACTACGTTGCAGTGGGTTTTCAGGATTTCGACATACGATATGTATGCCTGGAATCCCTGAAAAAACACTACGCCTTGTAGATTGAAATTTTTACTTAGCCATCCTATAAGTTTTTGCAAATGCATCAAACTTTGCAAGTTTACAGGGCGGCGGTGTGGGCGGCTACGGGACGCAGGCTAACAGTTGTCAGTCGGGAAAGCTTGTTTCTGCGAATTATGGAGCGGATATCGGCGACATAGGCATCCCGGCGACTGGAGTAGAGAAGCAACCCGGCAGCCAGGTCGATTCCTCGCAAGGCTTGTTTTTGGGAACGCTTTTGCGCGCGAATTGTGCGTAGCGAGCGGTAGGCACGGTGAGAATTGAGATTATTCATGTAAGAGCGCACCGAGTCATACAAGCTGGCGAAGCGTTGTACTTCATGACGCTGATTGGCTGAGCGTTCTTTGGGCACCAGACCGGTGCCGGTGGCGTAGGTCCACTGTCCGAACAGATTGTTTCCAAGTCGTGAGAAACGGGACGAGCCGTACCCCGATTCATTAGCAGCCTGAGCCAGCACCAGGTCCGGTGGCAGGGTATCTAGCCGCTTCAAAAGCTGTTTGCGACTGCTTTGGTTGGTTAACGGGTTATGGCGCAGTCGGTACCTTTTGGTCAGGCGACTGATCAGCAGCTGTTGGGGCGAGGAAAGAGGTAAGCCGGCCTCATAGTGACGCAGGGCGATGAGCAGTTGTTGGCGTTGTAAGGTGATTTCCTGGTTGGCCAGCAATACAGATGGCAGCAGGGAGAGGAAAAACAGTTGTTTGCGCTCGGTGGTATCCTGGATGCGGTGAAGGTCCTTCGGTAGAGCGGTGAGCAGGAAGAGTGGTACTCCTTGGCCGAGAGTGTCCCATTGGTAATCGTTGGCCGTCAGGTAATTGCTCAAATCCTGGTGGCTGGCCAGGTTGATTGTCGCAATGGTACCGGTTTCAGGTGCCGGCCAGGAGAATGCAGACCGTTCACAAGCGCTGACAAGTAAGGAGCTGCTCAATAACAGGATTAGCAGCAGTATTTTTTGATATTGGGTCATTTGATTGTTTTGTGCAGGCTTGATGGTTAACAGAGCACCTGTGTATCTGTGAGGCTCTTGGCCTATCGGTGTCTTAAATTGGAGGAACGATGAAAAGTTTTCGCCAGGAGCTGTGGTTCCAAGTGCTCCAAAGACAGGGGTATGTCAATATCACGCCGCAGGTTGAAGACTGCCTTCGTCAGAGCAGAATTCGCGAAGGTCTGGTGCTGGTCAATGCCATGCATATTACCGCCTCGGTGTTCATCAACGATGACGAGTCGGGCCTGCATCACGATTTTGATCACTGGTTGGAAAAATTAGCTCCCCATGAGCCGGTAGCTTCCTATCGGCACAATGTCGGTGAAGATAATGCCGCTGGCCATCTTAAACGCACGGTTATGGGCCGCGAGGTTGTGGTGGCCGTGACAGAAGGCCAACTCGATTTTGGTCCCTGGGAGCAGATCTTTTACGGTGAATTCGATGGTTGCCGCCGCAAACGTGTGCTGGTCAAGATCATCGGCGAATAAAGTTGATGGCGTCGCAAAAAAGTCCGCCCTACGGCGTTTTTTCAGGACCTCGATATACTAGACGTATGCCTTCATCCCTGAAAAAACACCAGGCCTTGTAGGACGAATTCTTTGCTTAGCCATCCTATAAGTATTTGCGAATGCATCAAAGTAAGCCCTTTTATCTGTTGTCCTGGTCTTTTATTGTGCCGGTGGCTGCTTGTTGCTGGTCTGCGGAGACTTCTTTGGTGGTCGACTGGCGCTGATCAACAGCTTGTTGTCGGTAAAGCTTTCGACCTCGCCGGCAAAGGTTTCGACCTGAAAAAAGTCTTGAATCTCATCGCTGGCTTCAATGAACAGCTTGTTTAGTTGCTGTACCTCGTCTCGAGACAAGCCCGATCGTTTGGCCCATTCCTGAAAATCATGGGTTTTTTTCTGCACTGTGGTTTCGTGAAGAATAAAACCGGCATCGATGACCATCTGTTCCCAATCGGTTTTGGTGAAGGCACGGATGTGAGTCTGGTCGCGTAACCTTTCGTAACCGTGCTGGAACTCGGCAATGTGCGGCTCGTCAGCGAGCAAGGTGTCGATGATCACCATGCGGCCGCCGCGGCGCAGCACCCGGTGGAATTCTTCCAGAGCTCGCGGTACATCGGGGAAGTGGTGAGGGGCAATGCGGCAGACCAGCAGAGTAAAGGCTCCGGCAGGAAAGGGCAGGTCCTCTGCATCGGCTTCGCGGAAGGTGACGTTTTCTACGCCACCCTCTTCGCTGATAAATTCCTGAGCCTTTTTAAGCATCTGCATCGCCAGATCGGAGGCGACCACGCTTCTGACCAACGGTGCGAAATAGAGGGCGCTATGCCCGCCACCGCAGGCAACATCTAGTAAAATATCGTCGCTGGTCGGTTTCAGCATGCGCGCTGCTTCGGCCAGATCGGCAGACTGGGAAAAACTGGGACTGCGAACATAGCCCTCGGCGGTGCGGCTGAACTGTTCCCTGACCTTATCTTTAAAATTTTTGGCCATGAAAAACTCCTGGATTGTTACGATTATACCACCCGGTTTAAGGCTTTGGGGGCCGCAGCGCTTTTCTCAGGCCGCTCGGCAGATCGGGCAAGATAGCACGAAAAACCCTTATTGGGAAGCATTGTCATGCTCGGCAGAGGTGCTCTCTTGAGGATCTTGTTCAGCTATTTCCCGTTCAAGGAGCTCAAGCAACTCTATCAGTGGTACCTGATAGGCGTCGGATAGGTGGCTAAGATTCTCCAGGCTGCTTAGCAAGCGCCGGGTTGCACTCAGGGCCGATTTGCAGTGGCGCATTCGTTCCGCTTGCGGATCGCTGTTGGTGGCAGCGGTCATTTCTTTGAATTGTTTCAGCACGGTGGGGTGGCTGCGGGCTTGCTCCAGGGCCGTCTTGCGCAAGGCATCATACTGTTCAACCGATAGTTGTTCCTCTTGCCGCGCCTGGCGCAGCAGATCGACGGTACGATAGTCAGGCAAGGGGTTCAGTTCGGCCTGGCGGCTTAGCAGTTCCGGTTCTTCCTTGGCCAGATAGTTGTAGGCCCGGGTTAGCTTCAAGGCGGTCGGTTTTTTAATGCGTACCTCTTGCGTACAATAGTCCTCAAAAGACTCATAACCCCAGTTACGATAGAGATGTTCCTGGTTGACCTTGAGTAGTTCTTCTCCCAAGTCGACCCAGGAAGATTTAAACCGGCGGGCGCTGTTGAGCACGCGGTAACGCTCCGATGCAGGATCGAGTTGTTGCATGATATCTTCTATATGCTGTTCAGATTTGGTTTTCGGTGTTTGTTCCGGCACGGCAGGGCTCCGTCTGATAAAGGGGCGAGTAGCGATTGGTGTGACAGGTGAAAAAACTTTCGTCAAGGGAGGTCGTAGTGGCTATAAATATACCAGGTTTCCCATTATTGGTCTTGGTGCGATGCCTCCTTGCAGGTACAATGACGCCGTTGAAATTTTTGTGACCCGATAAAAAAGGTTTGTCGATGACTTTAAAAATGTGCCAAGTCGGTCCCCAGACAGTGACTATGCTCGAACTGGGCCATCCCTGGGTGTTGGCTGATCGTTATACCAAGGGCTGGCCGGTTGGTCAGGCCGGTGAACTTGTGCAGCTGTGTGATCCGCAGGGCCGACTGCTGGGTACCGCACTGCTCGATCCCAAAGAACGTATCGTCGCTCGGGTTCTGGAACAGGGTCCGATGCGTCTCGACAGGAGTTGGTTGCAAGGCCGGATTGAGCAGGCCGTGGCGCTACGTAATCGTCATGGTCGGCTGGTTGATACCAGCGCCTACCGGTTGGTCAACAGCGAAGGCGATGGCCTGTCGGGGTTAACCGTCGATCGCTATGGCGATTTTCTGATGGTTCAGTACTTCACCCGGGCCTGGAAACCTCATCTGCCCCTGGTGGTTGAGGTGCTGCAAAGGGTGCTGCAGCCTAAAGGTATCTATGCCAAGTTTCGTCCGCAGCAGACCCGTCAGTTGGCGGCCGGTGAATCAAAGCGCTACAGTAAACTGATGGCTGGTGAGGCCGCGCCACAGCGGCTGACGGTCATGGAAAATGGCCTCAATTTTCTCGTCGAACTGGAAGAAGGACTTAATACCGGCCTGTTTTGCGACCAGCGCGATAATCGAGCCGACTTGATGGAGCGGGTGGCGGGTCAGGAAGTTCTCAACCTGTTTGCTTATACGGGAGCCTTTTCCGTCGCGGCTGCCGCTTCTGGGGCCAAGCGGGTGACCAGCGTCGATGCTTCCTCCGCTTATCTCGACTGGGCACGGGATAATTTTTCCGCCAATCGCCTCAATCCTAAACGGCACGACTTTCTGCTCGGCGATTGTTTTGAAGTGCTGGCCGAACTGGGTCGGAGCGGCCGGCGCTTCGATACCGTGATCATGGACCCGCCTTCTTTTTCAACCGTTGGGAAGAGCCGCTTCACCACTAGCGGAGGCACCGCAGATTTGGTAGCGGCCGCCTTGGATTTGCTGCCCCGTGGTGGTTTGCTGATCACCTCCTCCAATCATCAGAAGGTCGATCTGGCCGATTATCTCAAAGAGCTGCGTCGCGGCGCAGTGCGTGGCGGTTGCCAGCTGCGGGTGATTCAAGCCGTCGGTCAGGGCGTGGACTTTCCCTATCCCGTCACCTTTCCCGAGGGGCGCTACCTGAAGTACGTCATCTCTGTCAAAGACTGATGATGGCGTCGCAAAAAGTTCGCCCTGCTGCGTTGCAGCATTTTTTCAGAACTTCGACATACTAGATGTATGCCTTCACCCCTGAAAAACCACCAAGCCTTGTAGGACGCAATTTTTGCTTAGCCATCCTATAAGTTTTTGCGAGTGCATCACTGATAGCGTCGCTAAAAGTTCGTCCTGCTGCTTGCAGTGTTTTTTCAGGACTTCGACAGACTCGTGTATGCCTTCACCCCTGAAAAATTACTATGCCTTGCAGGACAAGTTTTTCGCTTTGCCATCCCATGACTGCTTCCGAAAACAGCAAAAAAGGCCGGAGTCTATGGACCCCGGCCCGTGATCTCATCAATAGATTGTACCGTATTTAAGGAAGCACCGTGGCCTGTTGAATAAGTACCGGTTCAACAGGTACATTCTGGTGCATTCCGCTGTTGCCGGTGGCGACCGCAGCGATGGCATCGACGATTTCCATGCCCTTGACCACTTTGCCGAAAACGGCGTAGCCGTACCCCTGGGGCGAAGGGTCTTGATGATCGAGGAAAGCGTTGTCAGACAGGTTTATGAAAAACTGGCTGGTAGCGCTATCCACAATCTGGGTGCGGGCCATGGCCAGTGTGCCTCGCAGGTTTTTTAGGCCATTATCCGCTTCATTTTTTATCGGCGCACGGTTGTCTTTCTGGCTCATGTCGGTTTTCATGCCGCCGCCCTGGATCATGAAGTTGGGAATGACCCGATGAAAGATGGTGTCGTCGTAAAAGCCGTCGTTGACATAGGCGAGAAAGTTCGCCGCGGAGAGCGGAGCCTTTTCTTCGTCGAGGGCAATAACAATATCGCCTTGAGTGGTTTTCAGCAGAACCTGAGTCATGGTGTGTCCTAATTTGGGGTTTAAAGATGGATTTGATGAGGATGCACCCTGAAGCGTCGGGGGCGCGGCGCAAAACAGTAACACCGACAGTAGTCCTGTGCACAGTAGTTTGCAGCCTCTTGTCTGAACGAATCTAGCCATATTCATAAATTGACCTTTCCCTTTTTTGATGCATTCGCAAAAACGCCGTAGGGCGGACTTTTTGTAACGCCATCTTGGCTGACTGACTGTCGACTTTAAGTCGGCAAAGGCCGCCGGTTTTGCCGCTGTATAGCATGTTCCAGCCCCCTTTTCAACTGTAAGTGCTGTCGTTGATTCTTCGCTGCTGGGGACTGTCCTTATTTACTCCATTATATTTGTCAATCGAGCTGATCGAGATATTGCTTTATCAGGCTGTTGCGCAGTTCGAGTAGTTTGGAACTGATCGCTACTTTGTAGATGTGCGGATTGGCCAGTCGTAAGCTGCCCTTTGGTAGTCTCTGTAATTCGTCGGCACAGCGGTCAGCTATTGGATCGAGACTTTCCTTTTCCAGTAGCATTTGTCCCTGATCCATCACAGGTTGTCGAATCTCCTTCAGAGTACTCCCCAGTGGGATTGTTTTAGATTCGTCGGGGTTGGCCGGGTTGTAGACCTGATCGCCGGGCACGACTTCATCCTGCTGTCGGCAGATGATGTCCATCAGGAATTGTCCTTCGGCGTTTATAACCCGCAGCAAGCGTTTACGATCGGGAAGGGTCGCCTTGGCTAGATCACTGGTGACCTTAAGCTTGGGTTGGCCGTCGAAACGGACCAGTTTATACACTCCGCCCAGGGCGCAGCCACCGGGGCCGCTGCCGGTGGCCAACTTGGTGCCGACACCGTAGATATCGATGCAGCCTCCTTCGCTACGGATCGATTCGATAATGGTCTCATCAAGATCGCTGGAGGCGACGATCTTGACTTGAGCAAAGCCCGCTTCGTCGAGCATCTGGCGGCTGATCTTGCTCAGGTAGGCCAGGTCACCGGAGTCGAGTCGTACCCCCAGGAGTTCATGGCCCTTGGCGCGCAGTTCACCGGCAACGGTAATGGCGTTGGCAATGCCGCTTCGCAAGGTATCGTAAGTATCGACCAGCAGAATACAATGATCGGGGAAACAGTCGGCATAGGCTCGAAAGGCACTCAATTCGTCGTCAAAGGACATGATCCAGCTGTGGGCATGGGTGCCCTTGACCGGAATATCGAAGAGCTGACCGGCCCAGACGTTGCTGGTGCCACGGGCGCCTCCGATATAGGCCGCGCGGGTGCCATGCAGCCCGCCGTCAGGCCCCTGAGCCCGTCGCAGGCCAAATTCGATGACCTGCCCGGGGGCAGCCGCCAGACAAATTCGCGCGGACTTGGTGGCGATCAGAGTCTGAAAGTTGATAATATTGAGCAGCGCCGTTTCCACCAGCTGTACTTCCGCTAGTCGACCTTCCACGGTGACCAGCGGTTCACCGCCGAAGACCACAGTGCCTTCGGGAGGTGCGGTGACCCGGGCGCGAAAGGAAAAGTTTGCCATATAGTCAAGAAAGGGGCGTTTGAAGATGCCTAGACTTTCCAGGTAGTCCAGGTCCGCATCGCTGAAGCGCAATCCAGCCAAGTAATCGAGAGCTGTCTGCAGGCCGGCAAACACCGCATAGCTGCCGTGAAAGGGGTTTTTGCGAAAATAGAGATCGAACACCGCCGGTCGGAGATGCATGCCTTTTTCGAAGTAGCCGGCCAGCATGGTCAACTGGTAAAGATCGGTCAGTAGTGGAGAATAGCGGACTTCAGTCATGGAGTCTCCTGGAAGGGCGTAGTGTCAGGTGCTCATCAGACGTTTAGTAGACGCATATCGACAGGCCATAGCCGGAACAGGAAAAAGCCTTCAGTCGGCGATGTCGACGGCAACTTGGACCAGTTGTGCATTGAGCAGCTGATGCACCTCTTGTGGGGAGATCTCCAGCAGAAAACCGCGCTTGCCGCCATTAAGATAGATAACCGCTAGCTCCAGTATGGATTGTTCCATGTAGATCGGCAGCTTTTTGCGGGTACCGAGGGGGGAGGTGCCGCCTACCTGATAACCGGTATGCTTCAGGGCCGTTTCCGGGGTGCAGGCAGCAACCTGTTTTACGCCGAGGGTACGGGCCAGTTGTTTGGTCGAAACCTGGCGGTCGCCATGCATCAGGATGACCAAGGGGCGTTGTTGTTCGTCTTCCATGATCAGAGTTTTGATCACCGCGTGCTCAGTAACCTGCAGCTCCTGAGCACAGACGGCGGTGCCTCCGTGATCCCGATAGGGATAACAGTGACCAACAAAAGGAACCTTCTTCTGCCGCAGCAGGCGGATAGCGGGGGTGACGGGAATTTTAGCTTTTGCCATGGTCATTACATTTGGTCGATAAAGGGTTAAACGAGGAACCAGGTCAGGACCTGCATTGCCAGACAACCAATGGTGGCGATGACGCACAGCAGGGCGGCTACGCTGAAAAAACTGGAGCTGGCTTTGCGACCGCGGATGCCGATGGGCAGTATCATACCGAAGACCGCGCCACCCAGAGCGCCGCCGAGGTGGCCGGCATTATCCGCTCCCACCAGCAGGCCAAAAACAAAGGAAAACGCGGCCCAGCGAAACATGAAATTGCGCATCCCCACGCCGGCTTGACCCATGCGGTGAAAGTAGGCCACGGCAAAGCCGATCAAGCCGAAAATCGAACCGGAGGCACCCACTACCGGAGTATAAGGGTGCCAGAGCAGGCCAAGCAGGGTCGCGGTGAGGGCGGTCAAGGTGTAGAGCACAATGAAGCGTCGAGCCCCGATCTCCCTTTCGATCATAGGACCGACCTGATAGAGCACAAACATATTAAAGCCGATATGCATCAGCCCGCCGTGGGTGTAGGCGTAAGTGAGACATCGCCACCACTGCCCGTAGTGCAGGACTTCGGGAATCCAGCGCTGAGCGCCAAAATAATGTAGCAGCCCCAGGGGCGGTGACATCAGTGGTTGCAAACCAAGTCCAGCGGTAACCCCTTTGACAACCATCAGGCTAAACCAGATCAGGTTGACAATGAGGATCAGGCGGGCCGGTGAGAGACCGTCGCCAGACAGACCCTCGCCCCGGCGCAGGGCGGCGAAATTCTTTTCCCAGCGCATCAGTCGCCATTGCCAGCGGGTGCCATTGAGGCCCAGGTTATCAAAGAAAGGTTTACAGTTCACCGTATAGTCCTTTTCGGTGGGAGTTGAATCATAGCCTTCAAGCCCGAGAGAGGGTCTTTTCAGCAATAATTTCCATAGCAGAGAAACTTAACAACTATTGCAGAAAACAGCCCGGTGATCAACCGCAGAATGGCGGTTCATCTATTGGAATGCTTGCCTGCTAGAGGGAAAATCATGCCGACGGTTGACTGCCCGGCCGATTACCAGGAGAATGGATGGTCTAACTAGTTTCCATCCGAAAATTCATTAACTCCCCCGACTGAAATGGAATGAAACGTTGGCCATAGAATCAATCAGCCCGAGTACCGGGCAAGTACTGGAACGATTTACCGAATATTCCCCAGCCCAGATTGCCCGAATTATTGAACAGGTGCAGGATGCCTGGCCGGCCTGGCGGCGCACATCCCTGGAAGATCGCAGCGAACGAATGCGGGCTCTGGCTGATAAGCTGCGCCGTGACCAGCAGCGTTTGGCCTGTCTGATGGCGGAAGAGATGGGCAAGCCCCTGGCCGAGGGGCGCGCCGAAATTGAAAAATGCGCCTGGGTTTGTGAGCATTATGCCGACCATGCCGGCGCCTACCTGGCGCCGCAGACAGTGGCCAGCGATGCCGGCCGTTCACAGGTTGCCTTTCGCCCCCTGGGGGCGATTCTGGCAGTGATGCCCTGGAACTTTCCTTTCTGGCAAGTATTCCGGTTTGCCGTTCCGGCCTTGATGGCTGGCAACGTCGGTCTGCTTAAACATGCCTCCAACGTGCCTCGCTGCGCTCTAGCCATAGAGAAATTATTTGAGCGGGCCGGGTTTCCTGCTCAGGTTTTTCGTACCCTGCTGATCGGCTCTGGGCAGGTCGATGGAGTGATTGCTCATTCGGCGGTCCGGGCCGTTACTTTGACTGGCAGTGACCTGGCCGGCCGTAAGGTTGCAGCCACGGCTGGCGCTATGTTGAAAAAGAGTGTTCTCGAACTGGGTGGCAGCGATCCCTTTATCGTTATGCCCGATGCCGATCTGGTTGAGGCCGCGGCTCAGGGGGCTCGATCCCGCTGTCTCAATGCAGGACAGAGCTGTATCGCGGCCAAGCGCTTTATCGTGTTTGATGAGGTTTATGGAAAGTTTCTCGAGCTTTTAAAACAATCTATGGCAGCCTTGGAGGTGGGTGATCCGCTGTTGGAAACGACCCAGGTCGGTCCCATGGCGCGCGGCGATCTGCGGGATGAATTACATGCCCAGGTGCAGGTCTCCTTGGCTGAGGGGGCGGATCTAGTGCTGGGTGGGAAACCTTTGCCTCGGGCCGGCTATTATTATCCTCCGACGATTTTGGCCGCCGTCGCTCCCGGCATGCCGGCCTACGATCAGGAATTGTTTGGACCGGTGGCGGCGGTGATACGAGTGTCCAGCGAGGCCCAGGCGCTGACAGTAGCCAACGACACGTCCTTTGGTCTCGGTGCCTCCATCTGGAGCGGTGATAGTCACCGAGCCGAGGCTCTGGCTGGAGAGATCGAAGCCGGGGCGGTGTTCATTAACGGCATGGTCAAGAGTGACCCGCGCTTGCCCTTTGGTGGCATTAAAGAGTCGGGCTACGGCCGGGAGTTGGCCGATTACGGGATTCGTGAATTTGTCAATGTTCAGACCATCTGGGTTCGCTAGCATCCAGATAGCATATATGTTTAAATTGAAATAACAGTCGGAGATGCGTTGCTTACATATGGCCTTAAAGATGAATAGATATGTTTTCTCGCTGCTGACACTGCTGCTGGTGTTGATGACTGCGACTTCTCCGCAAGCGCAGGATCACCTGCAGGCTGATTCCTTAACAGACCAGCTTCGCCAGCTTTTGGGCGATCCAGGTCAGCCTGCTGTTCTTAATGTCGGTGGTTTCGGTTTGACTCTGGTTGACGAAACCAGCAGCTTTTATCGTCAGCGGCATTTTGCAGCGGCTTGGTTTGCCCCGCAGGGGCTTAGTGGGCAGGGACGGCGCTTGCTGACAGTTTTGCAAGGGGCGCAACAGGAGGGGCTGCGACCGGAAGAATATCAAGTCAAGACCATTGATGTTTTTACAGAACAGTTGTTGATTTTTTATGGGCAAGGGAAACCGGCCGACACCCTACAGTTGGCCCGGTTGGATATTCTGCTGACGGATGGTTTTTTGCGTTATGCCGGCGATGTGACCGGAGGACGGGTCGAAGCGGCCAAGGTTTATCCTAAGGAATGGCGCAACCCGCCCAGCAACGCTAATCTGGTGGAGACCCTTCAACTGGGTCTGGAGTACGGTCAGGCGGTGGAAGCCTTGCAAAATATGCTGCCAGACGACCCAGCCTATCGACGTCTTCGCGATTACCTGGCGACCTATCGGCGGTTGGCCGCAGAAGGTGGCTGGCCCCAACTGCCTGAGGGGCCGGTGCTCAAGCTTGGCCAGAGCGATTGGCGGGTGCCCTGGTTGCAGAAGCATTTGATTCAGACTGGTGACTTGACAGACTTTAACCCGTCGGCTGAGTTGAAATTCGACGAGGCCTCGGTGGATGCCTTGGCACGCTTCCAGGCACGCCACGGTTTGAAGGCCGATGGCGTGCTAGGGCCGGAAACCTTGGATGCTCTCAATCTATCGGTCGAGGAGCGGATTCGTCAGATCGAGATCAACCTTGAGCGTTGGCGCTGGCTGTCGCGGGACTTGGGTCAACGCTACGTGGCGGTCAATATCGCTGATTTCAGTCTCGAAGTGGTAAAGGAAGGGGAAGCGGTGCTTGCCATGCCGGTGGTGGTGGGTACAGGTTATCGCCGCACTCCGGTCTTTTCAGCCAACCTGCGCTACCTCGACTTTGCCCCCTATTGGAATGTGCCGCTAACTATTCTAAAAGAAGATAAGCTTCCCTTGATTAAGGGTGACCTCAATTTTCTGGCAGCCCATCATTACGAAATCGTCACTCGACGCAACAGAGTGGTTCAACCAGTTGAGCCGGGGGCTGTTGATTGGGAGGGGGTTACGGCGGAGACTTTTCCGGGGATGTTGCGCCAAAAGCCTGGTCCTTGGAATGCGTTGGGGCGGGTCAAGTTCATGTTTCCCAATAAGTTTCATGTCTACCTGCACGATACACCGGATCGCCATCTGTTCGATCATAAGCGGCGTTCCTACAGTTCCGGGTGTATTCGGGTCAAGCGACCTTTCGATTTGGCTCTGTATCTGTTGCAGGATCAGGATGGCTGGGATGCGCAGCGTATCGAAGAAGCTATGGCCGCAGACGAAACCTTGCGGGTTCTCCTGGATGAACCGCTGCCGGTGCATATCCTCTATCGTACCACCTGGGTCGATGGGGAAGGGGAGCTACAATTTCGCAATGATATCTATGAAAGGGATGCGGTGCTCTATACCGCATTGCGCCGCCACAATCGTAAAATAGGCGTCCTGGTAGCTTGTAGTTCCGGGCTTTTAGAGTGAGCTCTTAGGTTCTATAAAGAGTGTGCCTTGCCACACAAGTGGGGTGCCCCAGCCTGTGGCATGCCACACTGCAGGTTATGAAACTCTTAACCATCGCCCCGATCGGGCGATGGTTTTTTATTAGGCAGAATTTATATCAGGTTTTTTAGCCAGGAGAAAGCCACCAGGGTGCCGAGGGAGGACCCGAGGGAAGAAAAGAAAAAAACCAACAAAACGCGAGTCAGGCGATTACTCCACCAGCCTCTGGCGGTAGCGAGATCGTTGCCGGCCTCTTCCAGGTCCCGGACGGTTGGGCCGGCGATCATGGCCTGGACTAATCCGGTGACGAAACCGGCGCCGATGGTAGGGTTAAGCGACGTGATGGGTGCTGCTACAAAAGCGGTAATGATGGTCAGAGGGTGTCCCAGCGCCAGAACGGTACCGGCCGCCGAGAGCAGGCCGTTGGCCAATACCCAGGCGATGGCCGCTTCGGTGAGGCGGCTTCGGTCACCGAACAGGAAGCCGACAATAAACAGACCGACCACCACTGCCGGAATGATCCAGGGCAGAACTCGAGAGAGCACAGGCTTGGGGGGAATATGGGACAGTTCGGCAATGCAGTTGGGATCACTCTGTTCAGCGAGTCGCCGACGGATGCCGGGGACATGGGCTGCGCCGACTACAGCTACCAGGCGTTTTCCCGGGGCTTGGCGCATATGCTCTGCCATATACTGATCCCGCTCGTCTACCAGAACGGTTTTCATCGATGGCAGCATGTCGCCCATTTCGTCCAACATGGCGGTCAGGGTGTCGCCTTGTCGCAGGGCTGTTAGTTGCTCTTCATCGAGTTCTTGCGACTCGAACAGACCACTAAAAAGCGCTGCAAATACCTGTAGTTTCTTCCACAGCCCCGTCTTACGCCAGGCGCGCAGCAGGGTGGTACGAATCTCCCGATCGATCAGGCAGATCTCGGCACCCTGTTCTTTGGCCACTTCAGCGGCGGCTGCCAGTTCCGCACCCGGTTTGACACCTGTCTGCAGCCCCATCCTTTTTTGAAAAGCAGCCAACGCCAGGTTGGCCAGCAGATAGGGACCCTGGCCCTGGCGAATAGCCTTGACCAAGTCCAGCGACTGCCAGCCTTTGGTGTCGGTCAAAGCCAGGTAACGCTGTTGATCCAGTTCGATGCAGACGCTGTCGGGCGTCTCCTCGGCGATGACCCGGCGTACCGTATCAACCGAATCGCGGGAAATATGAGCAGTGCCGATCAGGATGATCTCCTTATCAGCAACTTCCAGGCGATAAATATCAGAACAAGACTTTGTATCCATTTGTTTTTATTACCATTATTCTGTCATGATTGACGAAGCGGGGATTTAGAAAAAAGAAAAGCGTCGAACTATACGACGCTTATAACTCTCAGCTCTCCACGCCTGCCGTGGGTCTTTAGGCCTCTTGCGAGTCCTAACTAAGTGGGGTCTCCTATGAACCGCATCAGGCGTCCCAATGAACTCTTGGGCTGGCACACCGCGCTCCTGAAGAAACCCCGGGTCAATATGTATTCCGCAAGGGCGAACTGACCTCACTTGCAGGGTAGAGAGCATTCTATACAACCCCACTATAGACAAAAGCTACTTTTGTTTCAATGAATAATTGACGGCTCAAAATAGTGGCAGGAGCCTTGGTAATAAAGTGTAGAGGTAACCTATGGATCTTCTTCGTAACGGTTGTCTTACAAAGGGTAAGGAAAAAAATGCAAATTATTCTATGAGTTTTGTTGGCTTGTATTTTGCTAGGTACAATCCAGATAAGGATCATATCGATCCTGATTTTAGCAAATTGACAAATTTTTACAAGATCAACTTTAGCGTTGCTCGGGCTCTCTGGAAAATGGCACATCAGGGAATGGCTGGACAAACATACATATGATAGACAAGGTTGATAAATGAAAATCAGAACTAAAATAACAGGCATGGGGCTACTGTTAGTCTTGTTGACCGCTATGTCCATTGTCGGCATCGCTATCTATCAGGAAAATGTTCTGAAGAGAAATATCGGCGATGAAGTTGATCTGCTGGTACGCAGTGAAATCAAAAAAGTCGCCCAGAATGTCTATCTGATGTGCCGGACCATGCAGGAATCCCTTGAACAGATGCTGACCCATGGTTTAAATGTGGTCGCGGATGTCGGCACTCGTCAGGGACAGCTGGATTTCGAAGGAGATCCTGTCACTTGGCAGGCTGTCAATCAGTTCACTAGCGATACCTCTGAGGTAACGCTGCCAAAGGTCCTGTATAACGGGAGCTGGCTTGGGCACAATAAGGATCTCAGTCAACCAACCGCCATTGTTGACGAGGTAACGGAGCTGCTCGGTGTAACCTGTACCGTCTTTCAACGGATGAACGAAGAGGGTGATATGTTGCGGGTCGCCACAACCGTGTCCGACCTAAACGGCAACAGAGCTATCGGAACCTATATCCCACGGTTTAACCCTGACGGGTCCTCCAATCAGGTAGTTCAAACCTTGCTCAATGGAAATAATTTTACCGGCCGCGCCTACGTTGTAAATGACTGGTATCTGACCGGTTATCAACCGCTTTTGGATGCTTCCGGTAGCAAAGTGATCGGTGCCCTCTACGTCGGTCAGAAGCAAGAGAACGTCACCAGCTTGCGCCGCGGCATCATGGATATCGTTATCGGCAAGAGCGGTTATGTCGCAGTTATTGGGGGTAAGGGAGAACAGCGGGGCAAATACATTATTTCGGATAATGGCCAACGGGACGGCGAAAACCTTTTGCATACCGATAGTGTATCGCAACGCAAGCAGCTAAAAACCTTTCTCGATTTAGCTGAATCCCTTGAAAAAACCAAACGCTCAGAAGCCATCCCGGTGGCTATGCATCGTTATGAGTGGAAAAATCCTGCTGATAGCGAAAGTCGTAATAAAATAGCAGCCGTTGGATATTTTGAACCTTGGGATTGGATTATTGCGGCGACAGCTTACGAGGAAGACTTTTATCCTGTACGACTACGTATGGCGAGCGCCCTGTCAAACATGATCAGCTGGGTGGCGGGTGTGGCATCGGTCATCATTGCTTTATCACTGTTGATCGGTTATTACGTGGCACGGGGTATCGTGCGGCCACTGGAAAAGGCGATGGAGGTGTTCGAGAAAATTGGTCAGGGGCGCCTTGATCTGCAACTCAACGTGGCGGATCAGGATGAAATTGGCCAGCTTTCTCGCAGCTTTAATAATATGGTGGTCAATATTCAGGATGTGACCGCTTCCCGCGATGAGTTGAACCAGGAAATTGTAGAACGCATTCGGGTCGAAAATGAGCTGCGCGAAACGTCGGCTCGGCGGGAAGATCTTGAACGGATTGTCAACAATAGCCCCGCTGTTGCCTTTTTGTGGGGCGCCGAAAATGGTTGGCCTGTGGAGTATGTTTCACCGAATATTTCTCAATTCGGGTTCGATTCAGAGGATTTTTGCAGGGGGAGATTACTGTTTTCCTCGGTTGTGCATGAAGAAGACCTGAAGCGAGTGCAGGAGGCAGTGGCCAATCACTGTATTTCACCTAAGGGTGGGGCCTTAGCGATTGAATATCGAATTCTCAACCGGCGAGGTGAAGAGTTCTGGATAGTGAATCGTCTTTGGCTTCGTAGAAATGATGCCGGTGACGTTACCCATTATCAAGGTGTGGTTCTCGATATAACAGACCGTAAAAAAGCCGAGGCGGACATTGAGAGGCTGGCTTATTACGATATTTTGACCGGTTTGCCCAATCGTTCCCTGTTCATGAACCGTTTGCAGCAGGCCTTGGCACAGGCCCGGCGCGATGAACGGCTGGCTGCTTTACTGTTTCTTGATCTCGACCGTTTCAAGGAAGTTAATGACCAGTACGGCCACACCGTTGGCGATAAACTGCTCCATGCCGTTGGCTTGCGGCTCGCCTCCTGTATTCGGCAGAACGATACTCTGGCCCGCTTTGGCGGCGACGAATTTATCATGCTGATTTCGAGCGTGAAGAAGGCCGAGGATTTGCGATGGGTGGCCGATAAAATTCTGTCGACCATGGCAGAACCGTTCTGTATCGATCAGCACCGCTTAGATATTTCCACCAGTATCGGCATCGCTCTCTATCCGCAGGATGGCGAGGATACGGATCTGTTGCTCAAAAGAGCCGATTTGGCCATGTATGTGGCTAAAGATATGGGCCGTAACGGCTACTGCTTTTATAATCCCAAAATGGAACGTAACAGCCGGCCGGGATATGTCCAAAAGATGGTTACCGGAGATGGTTATCTGCCGCCATACGATGAAACGGCATGAGGTGCTTCAGTTATTATCCTTGTACTTGTTGTTGACCCGATAGACGAAAGACAGAACTTCCGCTACCGCCTGATACAGCTCAGCGGGGATTTCCATTCCCAGCGGGATGCCGGCCAGCAGTTCCACCAGGTCAGGGTCGGCAACCACTTCAACCCCAGCTTCGCTGGCCGTGCTGAGGATCTTTTCGGCCATGGCTCCTTGGCCGCTGGCGACGACCAATGGGGCTCCCTGCTCCTTTTGGTAGGACAGGGCGACAGCCTTCAGCAGCTTCTTCTTCACCATCAGCTATACCCTCGCATCCAGCAGTTCATCCCCATCCCCTAAAATTCGTCGGATAAGGTCGGTTTTCAAGGTCCCCTGATCACTGCCGTAGGTGGCTCCGCATAGGGGCAGGGCAGTCAGCATGGATTCCAATTCTGGTTCCTGCTCAGCCAAAAAACTCGTTTTATCCCCATTGTCGCAGGTAAAACGCACAAACAGCCCCTCGTTTTCTTGCAAGAGATCGATGCGTAGGTCGCCCATTCCCTGTAAAGACAGGTACAGAGAGACCTTTTTGGCCGGCTGCGGCTCCTGGTCACTGGCGGCATCCCTTTGCGCCACCAGATAGCCGTTGTCGAGAAAGGGCAGCGGCAAGGGCAACAGGCTGGCTCCCTGACGGGCCAGGCGTAGATTGCACAGCTGAAATAGCTCCAGTTTCTGCAACAAGTGTTTGGTTTGTTCGGCCGTTTCAGGTTTGTTGTCAGTGTCGGAGCGGTCGGTTGATAACAACAGGCTCTTAAGATTGGCTGGCTCGACGGAGGAAGACCCACGGGCCAGGTCGGCTTCCAGAGTCAGACCGAGATGCCGGGCCAGCGATTGCAGCTCTTTGCCCGTCAGGGTTTCGGGAGATGCGGCGCGAAAGGGCGCAAAAAAATCGAGCAGCTTGGTCAGGGTTTTTTCCGGCAGAAGCTTTTTAGCCCCCTGTTTTTTGGTCAACTGCTGCAAGGCGCTGGCGAGTTCGCATTTACCTTCGAGTAGATGCACGGCGTGGGTCAGGCGCTCTAGCAGGTTATCCTGCATTACTCGTAATAAGAGCTGAGGCTTGTTTTCGACCACCAGCAGCCGCAACTTCTGTCCGGTTTGCAAAGGGGTCTGGGTCTGAGCGCGCAGATGCTGTCGGTCAAGATCGAGCAATACCTCGCTATGGCCGCCTTCGGCTACGGTGGCATTAACCAGTTGTCCGGCCTGCAGGCCGTATTGACGCCCTTCGGTCGGTGTCGCCGCCTGGGCCGGTGTCAGCACCGGACGAACGGTTAGCATTGGATTGATAATACTCATGGCTCTTTCTTCGACCATTGGAGGTTAAATCTTTAACCAAATTGCCGAAAAGTCCGTTGCTGAACTTTACTATGTTTGGCCGATAACCTGTTGGGGATTTTCTGATTAAAGTTGTAAAAATTAACCTAAAAGTGTGCAAGAAGATCTAAAGCAATCGTCATCAAAGGTCGATAAGTGGTCATAGCGCAATACTTCATGAGGAGGGAGCTTGATGCTTGTTATGCCCAGTACAGTATTGATTATCGGTGACTCTGCTGAAGCTCGCAAAGTGATTTCCGGCATTATTGAATCAACCAATATTTTTCAGAAAAAACTATACTGTGCTGATGGACGCCGTGCCTTGCATTGGCTGCGAGATCATGCGATTGATATGGTCTGCTGCAATCTTCATGAACAAAATCGCGATGCTTTGGATGTCCTGGTCCATGAAATGCAAGGGGAGACGGAATGGGTCGACCTGCCGGTAGTCTTTTTTGCGCAGCCCGAAGACCGTGATCTGCTCATCGAAGGGTTGGAAACTGGCGCCAGTGAAGGTTTGCTTATCGATGCCGACAGTGCGGAAATTGCCGCCAAGATTCGCTGGCATCTGAAAAATCGCGAGCGCATCCAGGCGCTGCATCAGGCTCAGAACCGGTTGGCTCGTATGGCTATCTGCGATGGTTTAACCGGTCTCTTCAACCGAGCCTACTTCGATGCGACCATTGAGCAGGAAACAGCCCGTAGTCTGCGTTCTAAAAAGCCCCTGTCCTTGCTGTTCATCGATCTTGATTTTTTCAAGAAAATCAATGATACCTACGGCCATCAGGCCGGTGATCGAGTGCTGGAAAAAGTCGCTCTGGTACTACAGGAGCAAAGCCGCAATTCCGATACCGTCTGTCGCTATGGCGGCGAGGAATTTGCCATTATCCTTCCCGAAACCCCCCGTTCCCATGCGCAGATGGTAGCCGAGCGCATTCGGCGCAAAGTCAGTACCCTCGATTGCGGTTTTCCCGTTACCACCAGCATCGGCATCAATTGTGCCGAAAAGCCGGAAGGTCTGGTTCCGCAAGCACTGATTGCCGGAGCCGACCAGGCCCTGTATGCCGCCAAGCGTAATGGCCGCAATCGTTGCGAGGTGGCCAGCAAGCCGGTGGCCCATTTTCCCGACCTGTCCTTTATCTATCCTTTCAAGCAGGCGGCGGCGACGGCTTGAGGTGTTTGCACCAAACCGCAAAGAATTTTTAACCAGGATAAGGTGTNNAGTCCTCCATCCTTCGTGGTGAAGCATCTTGCTTCCGATTGGATCAGCTGTTCTCTGGGCCCATGCTGGACGCAAGCATGCGGGCCTTCTGTTGCATATCCCGAAACTGTTCCGTCATGCAGAAGTTGAAAATCTTTTCGATGTCGTCCTGACAGGGATTGACCAGCTCCAGGGCTGTTACGGAATGGTGCTCCTTCTGGTTGCTGCCGCGAATAACGCGACCGACGCAGCGCACTTTCTCTAGGGTCCCCCCCGGTAAAAATAATTCCAGTTCAACCAGACTGTTGGCGGCTAGGGCCGCTTCGGCGCTAAAGCTGATGCCGTAGCCACTGAGATTCACCCGAGCGCGGTGGGGTGGCAACTCCTGTCTGCCGTCCCCAGCCTGCCAGAAGCGCAGGTAGATCTCAGTATCTACGCGGTGGTCCCGTCGGGCATAGTGGTTCGATTCTGAGCCAATGATGTCGAGTTGTGCGTGGTTGGGATTGAGCAGAACGGACAGTTTGGCCCAGATGGTCAAGAATGATAGCCCCTTGTCAAAGGTAATACGCCAACGGCCTTCTTTGGCCAAGTCGGCAACAGGCAGGGTCTGGGCGGGAAACTGAATTGTCAGTGAAGAATCGGTAAAGTTTTTGATCACGCCATCGAGATGCAGTGACTCTTCCCGTAGCAGGGGGATGGTTGCTTTGACCATGCGACAGTCGGCAAAGCTTTCCAGTATTTTTCCGGTGGGGGGCGTGGGGGAGGAGGGCATGGCGCGTACTCCCTGTTCGATGACGTTAAGTCAGATCTGTGGTTTGCACCTTATTGCGCAATTCCAATCGCTGGGCGGACATGCAGAAGGCAATCAGGGCGTCACGGTCGGGGGGCTCGATTTCGGTGAAATGCAGCCCGACACCTTTGAGCCCATCGGCAAGGGGGCAGGTTCGTACCACCTGAGCAGTGCAACGCACCACCTTAAGCGGGTCCTGGCATAGAATCAGGGTAAGGGAAAACTTCTGGCCGTCTCGTACCCGTTCATTCAGAGGAATAAGTATGCCGTTACCGCTGAGGTTCGTTTGACCATTGAACTGGCGGGTGCGTACATCCGCGTCATCAGTGAGGAGGCGGTATTTGACTGTAAAATCTGCGTTGACTCGAAAATACTCTCTTTCGCCATATTTCAGGGTCGTTTGGATGGCTTTAAGGAGCAATTTTTCGCTGTCAATGATCTCTTCTGTCTTGGCCTGAAGCCGAAAGGTGCGCCCTTCGTCCTCAAAGAACAGTCGGCAGGTGCCGTTCAGGTCCAGACTTTTGAGGGGCAGCTGTCCCGGCAAAAAGGCAGCGTCAACCAAGTCGACGGAACGGCGGCGCGCCACGCATTCCAGGGTCAGCGGTTGTTCACCGGAGATTGGCAGTGAAATCATGACGGTACGATGTTTTTTTAGATGGTCAAGGGCTAGCATGATGAAGTTTCGATGGTTGCATGGATGACATTGTCAGGCAGTGGCCCTCTTGCCATCAGGAAAACAAATATGGAGTCTTGCCAAAACGGGGTGTCGGAATCTGCCGGTGATTACCCCTAGGTGTCGCCTAATGCAATATCTCCAGGCGAATGAGCGCCATCATAGCGTGTAATCCTGTTAATCGCAAATAGTATTACCCGTTAATCTGTCGGCCTTCTCTCTAAAAAGGACAGTGCATTAGAGGCTGGCGGTGAGTCGGGAGCCTTTATTGTTCGAAGACCCCTTATAGCCTCCCAGGGCTTTGCGGCCGTGTTGGAGTTTATTCAATTCATCGCTGACCATGGCCTTTAACAAGTTGGCTTGGGAGTAGACCTGCTGACACTGCAGAGCTACCTGGCGCATCAGTTCAGTGCGCTGCTCGAAGCGTGGCAATAGGTTGTTTTGTGGGGTCGTTGAGCGATGCTGATCGATTCGGGTATCGAGTTGTCGCGTTTCCTGCAACAGGGAATGCCAGTGTTCAAGAGCCTGGCCGATACCTGTAGGGTGAGCACCTTTCAGCATTCCGGATATAATCGCCAAATGGTCGAGCATACCCTGATACCCTACGCTGGATTTTTCAATCAGATGTTCCAGTGACATAATGACCCCTCCCTACAAGTGGGCTTTTAGAGGGGCGTAATCGCCGTTGGCTACACTGGCTTTTTGATGATACTCCTTGCGAGCGATATCGATGGCTTCTTTCCACGTAGCTCGCAGATCACTGAGAAGTCCATCCACCACCTGCAGAGGTTGCGGATCGTTTTTGAGGTTGGCTTGAGCCAGGCACTGGATCATATATTCGTATAAGGAATCGAGATTGGCTGCGATCTCACCACCAATCTTGTGGTCCAAGGTATTGCGGAATTCGGCTACGATGGCCATGGCTTTTTGAATGCCCAGGATCTTGCCGCTTTGATCTCCGGTTTCCAGGGCGTTAATGGCCTGACGCGTAAAGCGGATCGCACCATCGTAGAGCATGATCAGGATCTGTTCCCGAGATGCGGTATCGAACTGATTGCTCTTATACTGATTCAGATAAGCATTCATAGGGTGGTCCTTTAGATAGTACGGGTGAAAACTTATTAGTAGTTGTTCAACTGGCTTAACTGTTGAGTCAGGAAGGCACTCTGTTGGTTCATAGAGCTGATCAGGGTCTCCAGTGAAGTAAACTGGGCCCTTAGTGTATCCTCCCGTTTGTCCATCCGTGCTTCCATATTGAAAATGCTCTGATCAAAGCGGCGAATTTCCCGGTCGCTACTGTCCTTGCGGCTAGGCAGCAGGCCGTCGACAGAGTCGGTAATATCTTCCAGATAAGAAATGAACTGGGAAGATATCCCTTCTACGCCGTCTTCGCCGGCCAGCAGCTTCTCGATACTTTCCAGGTCGGTGCTAATGACCTCATCAAGGGTGCTGCTGTCGATGGTCAGGGTGCCGTCCCGTTGGGTTTCCAGACCCAGCTGGGAAAGACTTTGGACGTTGCCGCTACCGTTGACGGAAGTAACCAGTAAGTTTTGCAGCCGCCTTTTGGCCGATCTGAATCCGGAATCGTTGCCCCAGCCAGCGTCCTTCTGTTGATCCAGAAAGTTGATGATATCGTTGTAGGCTGAAACCATCCCTTCGATCTGGGTTTTCGCTCCCGCTTTGTCTACGGACACGGTCAAATTGGTCGATTCGCCGAGTGTATTTTCTTTGTCAACGGTGATGCTGACCCCAGGGATAGCTTCTTCGAAGGTATTGCTGTTGCCGGTGATCGCAATACCGTCAACCACGATAGTAGCCAAGGATGCAGGTTGGGTGTTCGTGAAGGAAAGAGCGGCGTAACCGTTCGCTGTAGTGCCTCCCGCAACACTGGCGGTAAAAGAGGTAGCTGCATCTTCGCCCGATAAAATCATGCGGTAGCCGCTACCATCATTGATGATGCTGGCCGATACTCCTGTGGGGGTATCACCACTGTTGGCGGCGTTGATTTTATCCGCCAGACTGTTCAGAGAATCGTTGTCGATGGTGATGTCGGTGCCGTTGACGTTCAGGGTGCCGCTGGTGAAGTTAGCCTCCGATCGGCTGGCATAGCCAGCATCGCTGACATCCTTCTGTTGCCGAGCCAGAGTCTGAACTTCGATCTGGTAGCTACCGGGAACAGCGGAGCTGGAGGCCGAGGGAGTGAAGAACTCCTCGCTGGCTGCCGTGGCCTGGTAGGAACCGATTTCGTTGTCGGTGTCGAGTTTCTCAAATTTGGCCAGCAGAGATTCGAGTTTTTTATCGAAATCGGTAAAGGCTGTCAGGCGATTCTTGACATACTCCCGGTCCCTTTCCAGCCGTTCGATAGGCTGACGCTCGAGTTGCATGAGCTCCGAAACGATGGTGTTGGTGTCAATCCCGGTAGCTAAGCCGCCAAAGGTAATGCTCGACATGGGTTAATTCTCCTGCTTAGGAGGTGGTATCGACAAGATTGCCGCGCAATTCACGCAAGCGTTCGCTCATGTTGAGCAGTTCTTCCTGTGGTATCTGCCGAATCTCTTCTCCCGATTTGGCGTCCAGCAGGTGGATCACCATCTGGCTGGCGTGCTCGTTAAGCTCAAACCGGACGGTGAAATTGCCGTTGTCGGTCAATTCCTTGATTTTGTTCAGAATCTCTTCCGGAGCAACCTTTTTCGG
>LGVF01277696.1_pt1 | contig 32995 bp, 25 predicted proteins | sample 469901 | NCBI WGS metagenome assembly LGVF01 (sample SAMN03893561, study PRJNA290197) | marine sediment metagenome | material: sediment; isolation source: combined push core samples #3730, #5133, and #5579 collected at Hydrate Ridge | place: Pacific Ocean: Hydrate Ridge
CAAAAACCCCCCTTGCTTACGCAAGGAGGGTTTTTGGTTAAACTATATAAATATAGTTTTTTGAAAATACTAAATTATAGATTAATAAGTTCTAGAACCAAAATCTATTTCAGTATTTAAATCTACAGTAATACCAGCTATACCATTAGCTGTATATTCAACTCAATCTCTAGGTAAAGTTAAAGTTAAAGTGTCATCTGGACTAGCACCAGTAATAACAACTTTAAATACTTTAGTTTCTCCATCTTCAATAGTATTGTTATTAGCTAACATACCTGTAAGATCAAAAGTAAGAGTATTAACACCTGTAGTACCAGTAACAACATCAGTACTATCATTAACATTAACTAATTCAAATACCATAGTACCACCAACATCAGTTGTACCTAAAGTAGAGAAAGTAATAGAATCTACAACTGAATCTATAGGTTCTACATCTGAATTAGTATTATCACCAGCATAAGAATCTAATGTAATTCTAGGCATAGTAGTAGAATTTAAAGAATCCGTATTACTATATAATGAAGGAGTAACTATAGCAGGAACAATAGAAACAGTTTCAGAATCAACTGTATCAGTAGTAGCAACTAAATCATCATTAGAACTATCACCTTTTGCTTCAATATCAGCAACTACAAGAGCAGCAACAATCATATCACCAGCAACTGCAGAAGTTTCTCAACCTGCACCTGTAATTAAATTTATATCAGCAACTAATTCAGCTTCAATTAAGTTAGAAGAATCTTCAACAATAAAATCATTTTCAAATGTAATTATTGTATCTGGTGCAGTATAAATAATTTTACTTGCAACAGCTAATTCATTTGAACCATCCATTAATCTAACTTCAGATAAAGATGCTTCAAAATTTCAAGCAATTTTAAATACTAATTCTTTAACTTTAACGTCTTCATATTCAGCTTCTAATTCTAATTCAGCTAATACAATATTATTTGAACCAGCTAAAACTGTATTTTCAAGATTATCATCTGTATCAACATCACTTAATATTCTAATATCAAAATCACCATTATCTAATAATTCAACACTAGCTAAATTATCATTAGGAGTAACATCATTAATATTAGTAACGTCATTACCATCAGAATCTTTAACATCATCTGTTAAATCAGAAACTTCTAATATTAAAAATTCACCATCAGAAACTGAATCGTTATCTTTTAATACTAAAGTAACTAATACTTCAACATTATCAGCACCAGCTTCAATGTCTAAATTAGTATCAAAATCAACACTATTAGCATCAATATCAGCATCAAAAGTTTGACCACCAATATTTAAAGTAGCAGAATCAATAATATCATTTAATTCAATAGCTACCATATTACCATCACCAATAGTAGTAGAAGCATTTTCAACAAAATTAAAATCTTTAATTTCAATAGAATCTGCATCACCTACATTAATTTTACCTTTATATGCAACAACTTCAATATCATTACCTAATACTAATAATTTATCATTAATAGAAGTACTTGTAAAAGTAACATTAGCTGTAGCTATATCAACAGTATTATCATCTAAAGAATTAGTAGATAAAATAGTACCTAAATTAGGAGTAGAAGTAAGAGTATAAGTTTCATTATTATCTTCATCTTCAACTTCCATAAGTTTAACAGTGAAAGTAACATCATCACCATCTAATGCAACATCATCAATAACATCAAATGTTAATGGTAATTCAAGAGTTTCATTATTTAAAGAAATATCTTCAAAATAGAAAATAGCTTCATCAGTAGCTAAATTACCATCATCAGAATCAGCAGATTTACCATCTAACTCTAATTTTTGAACTAAGTCTTCTACATTAGCAATAGTAGTTTCAACAGTAACTTGTATAGTAGTTAAGTTATATTCACCATCTGATGATAAAACTAAAGTACCAACAGCAACTTCTTCTGCATCTGGTTTAGCTTCATCAATATCAGCTTTATCAAAAGCAACATTAATTTCTGAACCTTCAATATCTCTAAGTTCAGCTGTTTCTCAATCAGCAGCATAATCAAAAGAAGCATCAGAAGAATCTACTATAGCAGAATTAATTCCTGTTTCAATACCAACAGCATAAACTTCAGTTATTTCAGCAGATAAATCTTCTGTAACTGAACCTGTAACAACAGCATATAATACAAAATTAACTTTTTCATCAGCGAAAATAGTATAATCTAAATCAACAATAATTTCTTCATCATTATTAACTATTAAACCAGAAACAAGTTCTTCACCTTCAACGTATAAAACGATATCAGATAAATCATCTTCGTGATCCATAGAACCAGCAACTTCAAAAGTTATAGATTTAACAACAACATCTTCGTTATCATTTTTTTCTTCTAATTCAAAATCAGCTAATTTAATTTCTTCACCAACAGTAATGTCAGATCCAGAAATTACATCAATATCTAATTCTAATTCTGAAACATTAGTAGCAGAAACTACTGAAAATGTCATACTAGATAAATTAGACATTTCTACATTAGTAGAAGCAGATAATTCAGTTAAAGTAATTTGGTGAGATGAATTAGTTAAATCATCTTGAACTTCAGCTGTAACAGTTACAGTTTTAGTTTCACCAGCCATAATAACTGTATCATTATCAAAAGAAATTTCTATATATTTATCATTAAAATCTTTACCATCAGTACCTTTTGATACTTTTAAAGATCCAATATATAAAGAAACATTATCAACATCAGCATAATCAGAAAGACCAGTATAGTCTAATCTAAGTTCGTCTAAAGTAACATCTTCAGAACCAGCAGTAACGTCGAATGCCATAATAGCAGTTCTAGGAGTTGCAGCAGCAACTACACCGTTAGTTGGAGTTTCTGGAGAAAGAGTAACTTCTAATACGTTATCACCAGAAATAACTGGAGTAGTATCTTCATCATCTTCATCATCATCAATATCACCTAGTAAGTCACCTAATAGGTCACCTAATAGATCGTCTTCGTCTTCAGAAGCAAGAGCGTTAGCACCAACTTCGAATACGAATCCTCTAGTAGCTGAAGCATCGTAGTTAGTGAAAGAAGAAAGAATTCCTTTTTCAACAGCGAATGCAACAACTTGATCTTGCCAAGTAGCAGATAAAGCAGAATCGTAAGCATATTCACTTCCGTAAGCAGCTTTTACCATCATACCTACAGCTTCAGCTTTAGATATGTTAGCTTCTGGTCTGAAAGTTTCATTTGAAGCTATTAAATCAGCGTTAGCTAATGCTTCAACTGAAAAACAAGCCCAAGTATTTGGAACAGTAGCAGAAACATCTGCATAAACATTATTACAAGTTGTAGTTTTTTCTAAACCAGCAACACCTCTAGCAACAGCAGCGATTTCTTGTCTTAATACATTTTGATCAAGATTGAAAGCTTCTGCAGAAGCTTGAGTATTAATTATACCTTCAGCAGCTAAAGCATTAGCAGCTTCTAGCTCAGCTGGGTTGTAAGCAGATACTCCAGCAGAGAAAATCCCTGAAACAAGAGTAAATAAAGCAACAACAGCAGTAGCTTTGTTAAATAATTTCATAAATCGTTAAGATTATGTAAATAAAATAGTTAAAAACAAAATATATCATTTAATTGCTTTTCAAAATTTTGTCTAGTAAATTGTCATATAGTAGTAGGAGAATTTTTATGTAACTTTTTTTGTAATGAAGTATTAGTTAAAATTTCATTTGTTTTCTCTATAAAATCATTTTCAGATTTTATCGCGAAACCATTAAATCAATTTTTAATAATTTCTTCAAAAGAGTTATCAAAACAAACAACCGGAGTTCAAATTGATAATGATTCAAGTTTGACAAGTCAAAATGAATCAATAGTAGATGGGAATAAAAAAACTTTTGATATTATTAAATTATTAATAATTTGCTCTTTTACCAAATTTCATAAAAATTTAATATTTTTTTCGTTTTTGTATTTAAGTTTAAAATCTTTCAACTCTTTTCAATCTCATCAAATTATCAAAATCAATTTAGGTACAGATTTTTTTAATTTTTCATAAGTTTTGAAAACAAGTTCAAGATTCTTCCCTTTTGTCCATCTTCAATATGTGAAAATAATATTTTGAATATTATCTTCATTATTAGAACTCAGCTTGTAATTCAAAAATTCGTCATCCAAAACTGGATATAAAATTTTTGAATCAATTGTCCAAATTCTGTCTACAATATTTTTTAAATATTTACTATTTGAAACAACTAGATCAATTTTTAAAACTGCATTTTTTTCAATAAGTCGCTTTAACTTAATAAAAAGATTTGTATTTATACTATAGTACCACGGATAATGATGATTCCACCAAACTAGCTTAGCTTTAGAAAAAAACAAAATTTTTGAAAGTACTCATACAAAATGCATAGGTGAATTTCAAATAATTATATAATCAGCTTTTCTTATTTTAAAAGCCATCAATAATAAACTTATAAATTTAGGTAAATTATTTTTTGAATAGTCCTTTACTTCAAAATTAATTTTTTCATCTGAAAAAATATTTTTACTATAAGAAAGAGTATAAAATGTTAAGTTATTTTTTTCTTGTAAAAAATTTGATAAATAAATCATCATTTTTACAGCTCATCACATCTTATGTACGTAAGGATGCAAAACAGCGATATTTTTATTTGTTGGTATCATGATTATGAGGATATATAGAAAATACAAGGTTAAAGCCTTAACCCAAAAGTTATGTATACAACTTTGGGTACCAATATACAAATTCCTCTTTTTGGTCTTGCTCCCTCTCCTCTAAGGAGAGGGTTGGGGTGAGGTTTATATACTAATACCCAAAGTCATTAACTTTTAAGCTAAAAACTTCTTTAGTTTTAAATTGTTTTATCCTTAATTAAAAGGATTTTTTTCGGAATATTTTAAAGATCAAAATATAACGTTGCATATTCTACTCTTTTTATAGAATAAAGTCAATCAAGCCAATGCATTTTTCACACAAACTTCACATAAGGAAAATCCCCCTCCCTTAATCCCTCCCCCCAAGGGAGAGGGAAACTACATTTTTTGGTCCTCACCTTTCTCCTTTGGGGGAAAGGATTGGAATTGGGGGTAACAAAAAAAGACCAAAATTGGTCTAGTTCCCTCTCCTTTAAGGAGAGGGTCAAGGTGAATTGTCCTTTTTGGACAAGAGAAGGTGCCCTGGGGTATAGGGTGAGGTTTCTATTTACTACTTATAGTATCAGCAAGATTCATTATTGGTTGCATTATTGCAATAGCAATAAATCATACAACTACCGCTAAAGTTACTATAATAAAAGGTTCTAATAATTTATTTAAAACTGATATAGTATTGTCAACTTGTTCATCATAAAAATCAGCTACTTTTATTACTGTTTGGTCTAATTTTGCCGTTTCTTCTCATACTTGTATCATTTGTATCATCATTTCTGGAAATAATTCATCTCAATCAAGCGATTCCCACATTTTGATTCACTTTCTAATATCTTCATTTAATAATAAAATTCTTTGTTTATAAGCCTCATTTCATACAGCCTCTGCTGTTATATTCAAAGATTCAACTACTGAAACTCAAGAACTAAGTAATCATGCAAATACTCTTGAAAATTTAGATAATATTAATTTTTGGCTAATTTGTCAAAAAACAGGTATTTTTAAAACTAGTTTATCAAACATATATTTTCAATTAGGCGTTTTTTTCCACACCATAACACTAACATATGCAATAAATACGACAATTATCATTACAAACCAATAATCACGAAAAGCATCTGATATAGAAATAAGTAACTTAGTTGAAGTTGGAAGGCTTGACTTATCATCAAATATTTCTAATAATTTTGGCACCACCATAACCATCATAACAGATATAACTGCAACAACAACTATCAATATAAAAAATGGGTACATCATAGCTCATTTAATTTTTCAAGCTATTCATTCAACTTTTTCTATTTGATCAGCTAAATCAGTTAAAACCTTATTTAATAATCACGTTTTTTCTCAAGATTTTATAATTCAAATTTCAGCTTCAGAAAAACTATTAGGATAAAGAGCTAGACATTCTGATAAACTCTTTCATGACGAAATTTCTTCACGAAACCTTCACAATATTTTTTTAAACATTAGATTCTTTTCTTGTTTTTCTAATACTCAAATAGACTTAACAAGTCACATTCAAGCATTAGTCATTGTTGCCAAAAGTCTAAAGAAAATTACTTTTTCTTTAGTTTTAACCTTTTGCATTGCATACAAAAAATCGTTTATTCTAGTTATTAGATCACCTTTATTAATACCGATATTATTATTGACATCAGCGTCATTTGTTTTTGTTTCCTCATCTAATATTAAAAAATCTTTCATATTTTTATAATTATATGTTTAAATATCTAGGCTACAATTTTGGTCTTGTTCCCTCTCCTCTAAGGAGAGGGTTAGGGTGAGGTTTATCCTTTTTGACTCTTAGCAACTCTATAAACCTCTTCTAAACTTGTTAATCCATTTAAAGCTTTTATTATTCAATCTTGTTCAAGTGATATCATTCAATCTTTTATTGCTTGAATATTGATATTAAAAGCTGAAGCTCAAGATAATATCATTTCTTTTACTCAAGGTGTTATTTCAAGAACTTCATATAATCATACCCTTCCTTTATATCAATCACCATCACATTTTTCACATCATACAGCTTTATAAAAAATTGGTTTGTTTACTTTATCTCATAATCTCTCTTTTAATTCTTGTTTATCTGTAATACTAATTGCATTTTTTATACTTGCTAATGTATCTTTTCAAATTTCTGATACTGGAATTGGTTTTTTACAAGTACATAATTTTTTTACTAATCTTTGTGCTATAATACAATTCACAGAGGCAGGTATCAAAAAAGGTTGAACTCACATATTAAGTATTCTTGTAATTGTTTCTGATGCATTATTTGTATGTATTGTAGACAACACCAAATGTCAAGTTAAAGAAGCTTCAATAGCAATATCAACTGTCTCCTTATCTCTCATTTCTCATACCATAATAATATCTGGATCTTGCCTTAAAGCAGTTCTTAAACCATATGCAAACGAATATCATATATTTGGTTTAACTTGTGATTGACTAATTCAATCAACTTGATTTTCAACAGGATCTTCTAGGGTCATTATATTAACATCAATCTTATTTAAATCAGTTAAAGCTGAATACAGTGTAGTAGATTTACCTGAACCTGTTGGTCCAGAAGTCAATATAATACCGTTTGGTAGAGAAATAGCTTTATTAACTAATTTTAAATTTTTTCATTCAATCCCAAGTTCTGTAAGTTTTGGTATTTTTTTACTTTTATCTACAATTCTCATTACTATTTTTTCTCAATGAACTGTTGGTAGGGTTGATACTCTTAAATCTAATGGTTTTCATTCTATAGTTTTACTTATTCTTCAATCTTGAGGAATTCTTGATTCATCTATTTTTAAATCTGATAAAATTTTAAATCTCGCAATTATTCAGTCATGAATAAAATTTTGATATTCAAGTATTTCTCTTAACTCTCAATCTAATCTAAATCTTAACCTCACATAAGAAGTTAAAGGTTCAATATGTATATCAGAAGATTCTCATAAAACAGCAGACAATATTATATAATCACATATTTCTTGTATGTTATCTCACTTATAAACTAAATCCTTTAGTTTGTTTATTACTTCTTTATATTGCATAATAAATATTTATTTAATTAGTTTTTCTATTTGTGTAAATGACGCGTTATATTTAATAACTTTACCGTATAATTGTTCTAAGTTTTCTTTTTTTAGTAATTCTTTTTTTAAGTTTTGTATTTCTTTATTAATTTCATTTAAATATGAATTAGCCTGTTTAAATTTTACTAAATCATATTTACTCATATTTACATCTTTAAGCTTATTACTAACTTCTTTGTTTAATACAAAATATTTTTCTATAATAGTGCTCATATATGCTATTAATTCATATTGTTGTATTCATTTAACATAAAAATATAATTTTACATCTATAGAATATTCTTCATTTCATTGAGTAGATTTAACAAAATCACTAAAATTAGATTTTGCCCTTAAAGATCAATAAGTATTAATATATTCTCAAAATTTAATATAGTCAATATTAAAAATTTGGTTTTCAAAAATATTATAATTAAGTTCATTATAATCTGGGTCTCCTTTTAAAGTAATTTTTCAAAATTTAGTTTTTAAAAATTCTTCTCATTTATCAGTATAAACAGATAAAGCTTCATTTAAAGAAATATCATCTTTTTCTGAAATAACTATATTTCATACATTTTGAGCAAAATATAAAAAATTAATTATTGATTCTTTTGTTCAATCAATTGTAAATGATAAAGGAAAAGCAAAAATATTTACTTCCAAATTATTATTTTTTCAATCTATTTTTTCATAATCTCATAATAATTCTATATTTGTTATTCATATTTTATCTGTTGAATCTAAGTTAAAGGTAGCTAAAATAGATTCAATATAATTAATAAATCTAAAATTTGTTAAAATATTTTCTTCTTCTCAATTACTGTCTTCTATATAAGAAGGAAGAATTTTTGCAATTCTTTCATTTTGTAATAAAAGTTTATTTTGACTTTCTCAACTATTTATGTCTTTTATTTTTGAATTAATAAAATTTTCAAATACTCAATTTCAAGTATTCTTAAAATTATCATTATAAAATTTTTCATCAATATTACTAATCACATTTTTTAAATAAATATCTTTTGTATCTTTATTTAAAAGTACAAAATCAGCAAAAGTTATTCATTTATTTTCAATTTCTACTTTGTTTTCATACAATTTTATTAAATCTATTTTTTTATTTTCTATTTCAATTATATTTGGATAAAAAAATGTAATTGAATAAAATAATAGTGTAAAAAAAACTAGTATATAAAATCAAAAAACTGTCATTATTGTATTTTTATCTCTTTTAGTTATTTTCATAATTAATAATTTAGGTAATATTTATCAGAATTAAATTTTAAATCTAGGGTAAATTTTGTTTTTTCTGTAAATCACTTGTTGTCAATAGACACAGGTGTTGAACTAAAAATTTTTGGTTCATTAACAATAAAAAACTTTGTTGATTGTTTTTTTATATAGTTGATAAAACTATTTGCATAAGATATAGATGTACCTCAAACAAAAGTATCAGACGTTCAATCAAATCATTTTATATATTTATCATATCAAGCACCATATACTTCACAGTTTATTTTAATTGTATTATTAGAAGATATTTCCATATCATAACAATCTATTTTTTCTTTTTCAATAGGCTCAAACTCATTTATTAATGAATCGAATTCACTAATAATTCACATTATATCTAACTTAGAATCTGTTTTATTTTTTAAAAATATTACTTCTTTTGATTCCAAAAAATTTTCAAGCTTATAAACACTTTCAAATATAAAATTAATATTTGAAATTTGCTTATTTTTTAAATCTATAACTTCTTTCGAATATTGATCAGATAATGATTCAACAGATGAACAATACGTGTTAGTATTAATAATATCTCATAAAATAAAAAAACAAATTGGGTCAATTATTGTAGAATTCGAAAGATTTTCATTTTTTTGAATATAAATATACGAGTAAGCTCAAAAAACAAATAATAACAATAAAACTATTAAAAATTGTAAAATAGTTTTTACTTTTTGAATATAATAAAAAATATCTCTTTCTTGATTTTCAACTATTTCTTTAATTTCCTCTTTTAAATTATTATCATCAGTAAAGTCATCAAAAATATTTGATGTATCAATTTTTTTAGATTCACCTTGCATATCAGTAATAGTATCTGCTTTTTTATTATCTTTTTCCATAAAAATATGATTAAAATAAAATATATTTAAATAATAACATAATAAAAATAAAAATGCAAAAAAATGATATTGTTTTATTGTTTTTTATTTTTTAAAATAGACAATAAAGATTCTGAAGATCAATGTTTTATATTAATTTCACTAGGAAAGGCTTTATAAAATTCCTTTCACCATTTAGTGTTATAAATTCTATCATCAAGTAAAATAATCATTCAACTATCTGAATGACTCCTAATTAACCTTCAAAATCATTGTTTTAGTTTAATTATTGCTTTTGGAATAGCATAATCCAAAAAAGGATCAGAATAAAACTTACTTCTTGATTGAAATATAGGATCTGTTGGAACTCAAAAGGGAAACTTATGTATAACTAAATATTTTAAACTATCTCAAGGAATATCTACTCACTCCCAAAAACTATCAGTACCAAGTAAAATAGAATTAGAAGGGGAGTCTAGAAAAAACTCTAAAAGCTTTATTTTACTTCATCATATAGATTGTGCATATAAATTAATTCAACTTTGCTTTAAATTTTGGTTAGTAGAGGTATATATTTTTCTAATAATATTAAAACTCGTTAAAAGAGTTAATGTTTTTCATCAAACTATTTTATAAAAATTATTTAAAAAATTAATAATAACTCCTGAATTGTACTTTATACTTCATAAATCATTTGGAATAAATAATGTTGATTGTTTTTTATAATCAAAATCACTATCAAAAGATACAAAATTAAAATCATCTAAACTTAATATTTTTTTAAAATATAAAAAACTATTTCATATTTTTAATGTAGCTGAAGTTAATAAAATAGAATTAACTTTATCATATAAATTACCACTCAAATATTCTCATGGATTTAAAAGAGTATATTCTAAAGTGATTCATATCTTTTGATTAAATCATATTATTTTAATAAATTTATTGTCTACTTTATTGTCAATAATAATTTTTAATGTATCAAAATAATCCTGCATAAACACTATTTCTGTTGAAAAATTATATTCTCAAATTGTAGACAAATAATCAATTATTCATAAAAAATCTAATTGAATTTTAGTAAATAATGTTCAAAAATTAGAATTATCATAAAAATCCTCATTAAGTAAACAGTTTTTATAATAATTATCTCAAGTAACCTTATTGTTTAAATAAGAAAAAGAATAATCAAAAACTAAATCAAGTTTAGATAATAATTGCTCTTTTTTATTAGTAAAATCTATTCTATTAATATTATGTTTAATCATTATTGATTCTACTTTTTCAAATAAATCTGTTAAACTATTAAGATTAATTTTTTTTCTTAAAGAATCTGTAATAGAATCTTCAATATTATGAGCTTCATCAATGACTAAATTGTCTATATCTCATAAAATGCTATTTTTAGCTTTTAAATCAGAGAATAAAAGGGAATGATTTATGACTACTATATTTGCATTAAGTAAATTTTGTCTAGCTTTATATAAAAATTCATACTCATTATATATATTTTTTTTATCTTTTTTAAATATTAATTCAGAATTAATATCTCTAAGAAAAGAAAATTCTTTTCAAAAATAATTTAATTCATCTAGTTCTCAAAACTCTGTTTTAAATAACCATAAAATAATTTTTATTAAAAATCATACTTTTTCATAAGAATAATCTTTTAAATAAATTTCATCAAACAATCAAGATATAGACAAATAATTTTTTCTTCATTTTAGTTTTGTATAATTAAATTCAATATTTAAGTTTTTATTTAAAAAATCTAAATCTTTATAAAAAAGTTGATCTTGCAGGGTTTTTGTTTTAGTTGAAATAAAAACTTTTTCCTGAGTATTTAAAGAATGAATTATTGAAGGCAATAAATAAGCAAAACTTTTTCATAATCAAGTAGGTGCTTCAATAACAAGACTTCATTTTGTGTTAAGATTATCATAAACACCCTTCATCATTTTTTCTTGATTATCTCTTATTTCTAATCCTCAAAGTCATTGAAAAATTTTATTTATATTTTTAGTATCTATCTTTTTGTCCAAAATGATTTTTTGACTTTCTTTATATTTTTTTAATTGTTTTAATAATTTTTTTTCAAAATCACTAAATGAAACATCAATAAAATCTTGCGCAAATAAAAGTGTTCTTAAAAAATCTATATTTTTGTCATCTGAATTACAAAAAATAAAATACAATAAATCTTTTTTTATTTTTGATAACTTATTAAATGAACTAATTAATTTTTGAAATAATCATATCGTTGCATGAACATCATTAATTGCTCTATGAGCTCATGTAAAAGGAATATTATAAGATTTACATAACAATTCCAAATTTAGGGAAGGTTCAGTTGATTTAAGAAAATTAGCAAGAAAAAAAGTATCAACAATTACATTATCTTTTATATTAATTCATTTTTCTATAAAAAATCATGTATCAAAAAATACATTATGTCATAATAATGTTGCATCTCAAATAAAATCTAATACTTCTTTTTTTATATCATCTAAAAAAGGGGAATGCGCAACATCTTCATTAAAAATATTTGTTATATTTGAAATAATTTCTGGTATTTCAATTCATGGATTAACTAAGGTAGAAAAAGTATCAATAATTTTAAATGTTTGCTCATCAAATTTTACCATAGCAATTTCTATTATTTCATCGTTATACTTATCAAGTCAAGTTGTCTCCAAATCAAAACATATAATCATAATTATAAAAAATCATTTGATATAAAATACTACATAAATATAATATATGTAATATTAAGAATTTAACAAAAAATAATGAAAAAATTTATTTTTATATTAATTATATTTCTTAGCATAAATACAAGTTATATTTATGCTTCTTATAGTGATACCCATAATAATCAAAATATAAATTTAATAGAATCATATATTTACGAATTAAAATCACAAATAAACATACTAGTAAAAAAATATAATATAGATAAAACAAAATTAAATGAAGATTTAGGAAGTATAAACAATTTATTACTCGCTTTAAATAAGTTAAATAAAGACTCTTATAAAGAAGAAGAATACAATAAAATCATGAATATTATTTTTGATAAATTAAAAGAAAATAAAGATAATATTAAAAATATATTAAAAGAAGAAAAAAATAGTTATGAAAAAAATTATAATCAAAAAAAATATTTATTTGAAAAAATATGAACTCAAATAAATATAGAGTTAAATACTATAATTAAAAAATATTATAACATTTATCAAAAAAAAGAAGTTTTAAAAGAAACAGATAATGAAATAATAAAAATTTTAAAAAATCTTAATAATGAAAGTGTTAAATTAAAAAATTTTAAAAATATTACCTTTTCATCAATAACTGAAATGAAAGATAGTTTTGTAAGAATATTAAAAAATATAAAAACTGAAATTGTTAGTTTAAAAAAATTGAGAAGGTAGTCCCACATCAGGGCAGACACAAGGTCTGCCCCTACAAAAACACCGTAGGGGTGAACCTTGTGTTCACCCTGAAATACCACCTACAAAAACCTCTTTTATAATATTAATTTACTTTATCCCCAAACTTTCAAATAAATCTTTTTTTTCATTCTGAGTAAGATGTCTATATTCTCAGATTCATAATTTTTGAATTTTTATGTTTTCAATTCTTATTCTTTTAAGTTTTTTTACTCTACTTCAAACTTTTTCTACCATTCTTCTTATTTGTCTATTTCTTCATTCTGTAATTATTATACTAAAAGTTCATGATGATATTCTTTTTATTAAAGCTTCATTGGTATATGATCACAATATAAACAATCCTTCTCTCATTTCATCTAATTGAGAATCAGTTATTTTTCAAAAAGTTTCAACTATATATTCTTTTTGGTGTTCATATCTAGGATGCATTAAAAAATTAGCTAACCTTCAATCATTTGTCAATAATATTAAACCTGTTGTTTCTTTATCTAATCTTCAAATAGGAAAAACCCTTTCTTTAATATCTAAAATATCAATTATATTTTTTTCATTATTTTGTGCACAAGTAGTCTCAATTCCTCTAGGTTTATTTAAAGCATAATAAACCATTGTGTTTTGCTCAATTATGGCTTTATTTAAAAGCTCTACCTTATCTATATCACTGTCTATAATCTGTCCAATTTCAGCAATTTTTCAATTAATTTTTACTTGTTTTTCTGATATATATTCTTCTGCTTTTCTTCTAGAACAAACTCAAGATTGTGATAAATATTTTTGAACTCTCATTTTAGTCATCTGATGCAAATTTATTTAATAAATTAAAATAAAGTTCATTAAAATAAATAATATAAGTTTCTAATTCCAAAGAATCATTAATTTTCTTATTACATTTCCAATCAATTATAATATTTTGTTTATTAGTTTCAATATCATTTATACTACAAACTAAAGCTCATTTACATGTTCATATTTGACTAATAGTTTGCCTATCATCTCAAATATATGGTGTTTTAAAATTTTCACACATACCATCAAAATAAAACATATATGAGAAAAAATATATTAAAAAAAATATTGATCAAATAACAATAAATAACTCTAAAATTTTTTTCATAAATAATTAATTATAAATTATATTAACTTCTGGCTCCAACTCTAAATTAAATTCTTTTTTTGTTTTTTGTTTAGTTAATTCAATTAATTTTAATAAATTTTTATATGTAGCTGTTCAATCATTTATTAAAAAATTTGAATGTAATTCTGAAAAATATGCTCAATTTAAATTATATCATTTAAATCATATTTTTTCAATTATATATCACGCTGATAAATCTTTTGATGGATTTTTAAAAAAACTTCCACAAGAATTTCATTTAGGTTGTTTATTTTCTCTAAAATCTTCAATATCAATTTTTCAATTAGAATATTTTTCTATTATATTAGATAAATCAAATTTAGCACTAACTACAAAAAATTTTGGTTTATTTTTAATAAATGAAGTTCTATATCAAAATTTCATATCTTCCTTTGAAAAAACTTCTAATTGAAAAGTATCCAAATTAAAAATAGTAGCTTCTAAGAAATTATTTGATATTTCTAATCAAAAACAACCTGCATTTCAATAAATAGCTCCTCCTAATGTTCAAGGTAGTCAAATAAATCTTTTAAATAAATTTTGTCAATAATCTTTCAAAAGTGATTTAGATATATCCGAAATTAATTCATTTGTATAAGATTCTAATATTTTTGTATTTTTAATATATTTCCATCATATAAGATTATTTTTTATAATAATTCACTCATAGATATCAAATGCAAATAATAAATTAGTTCATCATCAAACAAACAATGTTTTTAAATTGTTTTGCTTTGCAAAAGAAAAAATATCTTTTAATTTATCTAAATCTGTTATATTATTAATTTCATAATAATATTTTGAAATAGCTTTTGTTTTAAAATTAGATAAATCAGTAATATTTTTGTTTTTTTCTAAAAATTTTAACATATTTTTTTAATTTAAGTGTTTTGAAATAGCTTTTCATGTATAACTTTTTTTACAATTTTTAATATCATCAACACCTCAATAAACAACTAATTTTCATCATTTATTTCATCATTCTGGTCATATGTCTATAATATGATCTGCATTCATAATAACATCCATATTGTGTTCAATAACCAAAACCGTATTTCACTTATCAACCAAAGAATGCAAAATTGTCAATAATTTATCAACATCTTGAAAATGTAATCAAGTCGTAGGTTCATCAAGAATATAAAAAGTTTTTCAAGTTGATCTTTTTGATAATTCTGTTGAAAGTTTTATTCTTTGTGCTTCTCATCAAGAAAGCGTTGTACTTGATTGTCATAATTTTATATATCAAAGTCAAACTTTATCTAAAGTATTTAATATTTTAGCTATTTTTGGATGTTTATCAAAAAATTTTAATCACTCTTCAACCGTCATATTTAATATATCTGAAATTGTTTTTCATTTATATTTTATAGTTAATGTTTCTGAATTATATCTTTTTCAAGAACACTCTTCACATTCTGTATAAATTGGTGGTAAAAAATGCATTTCAATTTTTTTAACTCAATCTCAATCACAAGAAGCACATCTTCATTGTTTTGTATTAAAACTAAATCTTCACGGTCAATAACCTCTTATTTGAGCTTCTTCACTCATAGCAAAAACATCTCTAATATGAGTAAATACTCATGTATATGTAGCTGGATTTGATCTAGGTGTTTTTCAAATAGCAGATTGATCTATAATTACAGTTTTATCTAAATGCTCTAATCATGTTATTTCTTTAAAATTTCATGTTTCTTTTTTTGCTCTATTTAGTTTATTAGCTAAATAATTAGCAAGAATATCATTAACTAAACTTGATTTTCAACTTCAAGAAACTCAAGTTACAACAATAAAATTTGAAAGGGGAATGGTAACATCTATGTTTTTTAAATTATTTTGTGTTGCTCAAAAAATATTAAGAATTTTTTTATTTTTTACTAAATCAATATATTTAGGTCTAAATCATCTTTTAATTATTCTTGAATTATTAATTATATTTTTATTTTTTACATCTAAATATGGTCCTGTAATTGACTGTTTATTATTTATTAACTCATTTAATGTTCATTCAGCAACAATCTGTCAACCATGTAATCAAGCTCATGGTCAAATATCAATAATATGATCGGCATTATTCATAATATCTTCATCATGTTCAACAATAATTACTGTATTTCAAATATCTCTTAATTTTTTTATATTTGAAATAAGCATATCATTATCTCTTGGATGTAATCATATAGACGGTTCATCTAAAACATAAATAATTCATTCTAATTTTGTTCAAATTTGTGTTGCAAGTCTAATTCTTTGAGCTTCTCATCATGAAAGAGTTCAAGCTTTTCTTGATATTGTTATATATTCAAGTCATACTCAATATAAAAATTCTAATCTTTCATTAACATTTTTTAATACTTTTTTTGCTATAATTTCTTGCTCTTTAGAAAGCTTTATTTTTTTAAAAAATTCAATTGAATCCAAAACAGCTAAATTTGCTAATTCTCAAATATTTTTTCATCAGAAATAAACACTTAAGCTTTCTTTATTTAATCTTAATCATTCACATATTGGACAATCCATGTCTACAACAAAATCATCATAATGTCATTTATTTGCTCAACCATCAAAATATCTTCTTGTTAAAGTATTTATAATTCATTCAAATTTTGAATTATAAACCTTATTTTCTAAATATTCATTTTCAAAATCTACTCTATAAGATAATGCTCAAGTTCAATATAAAATTAATTTTTTTTCTTCTTTTGATAATAAACTATATTTTTTATTTAAATCCAATTTATTTGATTTAGCTATTTCTTTTAGTAAAGCGAAAAAGTAATTACCTCAAAAACCTGGAGCTATAACAGCTCATTCAAGTAAAGTAAGATTATAATTAATAATTTTTTCTTCTAAAAATATTTTTTTAACTCAAAGTCAATGACATTCTTCACAAGCTCAATAATTAGAATTAAATGAAAAACTTGAAATCGTTAATTCCTTAGGAATATGTCAACATTCAGAACAAACAAATTTATTAGAAAAAGACTTACTATTTTTTCAAATAAACTCTATTTCAATTAATCCTTTTCAAATATTAAAAGCAAGCTCTATTGAATCTTTTAATCTTTTTGTATCAGAAGATTCTCTATCTGTATAATCTGATTTTATTAATCTATCAATAATAATAAAACTACTGTTTATATTTTTTAGCTCTACTTTATCGTTTATATTATAAATAGTTTCTCAAACTGAAAATCTAATAAATCACAAATCTAAAACATAATTTTTCAATTCTAAAAAATTTTTAAAATGCTTATTAATATGAGATTTTATAAAAAATTTATCATTTAAGTTAAATTCATTTATAAATTCAAAAATATCTAATATTGAATTTTTTTTAACAATATTATTACAATTTATACATCTTCTTTCTCAAACATTTAAATATAGTAATTTATAATAATCATATATTTCCGTTATTGTTCAAACTGTTGATCTTGGATTTTTTGAAGTTGTCTTTTGATCAATTGAAATAGTAGGGGATAATCATTTAATTTCATTTACTTCTGCTTCTTCCTTCATTCCTCAAATAAACATTCTAGCATAACTTGATAAACTTTCTAAATATTTTTGTTGTCAAACATTGTAAATAGTATTAAAGGCAAGTGAAGATTTTCAACTTCAAGAAACTCCTGTAATTACAGTTATTTTGTTTTTTGGAATTTTCACATTAACATTTTTTAAATTATGAGTGTTTGCTCATATTACTTCTAAATATTTTGACATTAAAAAAAGTTAGTACATTAAACTGACTTTTAATTTTAATCATTTATTAATAAAATCAAGTAATTTTATTCTAGTTAAGATTTTTTATAATGGATTTAATAAAAAATTATCAAATAATTAATCTGAAGCTATACATAATCATATAATTTTTGATACTCAATGTTTTTTTAATAACTTAGATATTTCATTTATTGTAGATCAGGTTGAAACAACATCATCTATTAATATAATTGTTTTTTTATTTATGTTATTTATATGTTTTTTATTTATATTAAAGGCATTTTTAAGATTTATAAGTCTGTTTTCTTTTGATAAAAAAGCTTGTTGTTTAGTTTTTTTTATTTTTTTTATAATATTAGGATTATATTCTATTCATAAAATATTACTTATTTCTTTTGCTAATAATTCAGATTGGTTATATCATTTTTTTAACTTTCTTAAAAAATTCATTGGTGAACTTATTATTAAAATATCTTTATTATTTAATATTTTTAAATTAATTTTTAATAATTTACTCGTCATTAAAATAGCAAAATCTTCTGCAATATCTTTTTTTCAGTAAAATTTAAAATCTATAATAAGTTTTTTTATTAAATTATTTTTATAGTGTGTTAATACAATTAAATTATCATAATATATATCTTTTTTACATATTTCATGTACCTCAAATTTTTTACTTTTCTTTTTACATACATAACAAAAATCGTTATAATTATCTAATTTTTCAAAACATTTTTTACACAAAAAGTGTCATTCTTTATTACAAGAATAACACTTTTTTGGCGATAATATATCTTTTATTATTTTAAAAATTTTCATTTTTTATTTTAAATCCAAAAATATTTTACTTATAGAATCAACTCAAAATCAAGTCATTCATTTATTATATAATCAATAAGCCTCGTAAGAATTTATTGCTGTTCCAGCTATATCAATATGTGTATATTTTTCTCAATTTAATAAAAAATTTGATAAAAATGCTCCTCACATACTTGATCATGCATGTATTCCATCTGTTAAATTTTTAAAATCAGCTATATCTGATTCTGTTTTTTGAATAAAATAATTATCAAGTGGTAATTCAACATATTTTTCAAAATTATTTTTTGAATAACAGGTAAATTTTTTAATTAACATGTCATCTGATCACATTATTCATGCATATCTATATCATAAAGCTACCATTACCGCTCAAGTTAATGTTGCAATAGAAACAATATTATCTAATTTATAATTTTTTGATATATAACTTATTCCGTCTGCTAAAACCAGTCTTCATTCAGCATCTGTATGTATAATTTCAACTGTTTTTCAACTATAAGAAGTAATAATGTCTGATGGTTTGTATGAATCTCATGAAATAGAATTTTCTGCTAAACAAATACATGCTACTATATTAACATTTAATTTTTTTTCATCTAGTTCTTTCATAACAGCATATGTTGATGCTGCTCAACACATATCTCATTTCATTTCATACATATGGTCTCCTGGTTTAACTTGAATTCATCATGAATCAAAAGTTATTCATTTTCAGACAAATCAATAAGTAGGGTTTTTCTTGTTTGTAATTCTTTCCAATATAACCATACAAGGTTTATTAGAACTTCATTTTCACACAGCTTGAATTAAACCTAGTCATTTTTTTTCAAGTTCCTTATATGTCAAAATTTTAACTTTTGTATTTTTAAATTTAGTTTGTTTTATTAATTTAGCAAAAATCTCTGGCGTTAAATCTTTTGATGGCGTTTCTCACAAATCTCTTGCTAAGCATATATTTTCAATAGTTTTTAATCTTTCCTCTACTAATTTTTTATTATTTTTATTAATAAAAATATTTATTTTAATATCTTCTTTTTTTGTTTTATATTTTTCAAATTTATATTTTGATAATAAACAAGTGTCTACTAATGTAATTAAATTATTGTCATTATTGCTAAATAATGTTAAATTAATAGGTGTTTTTATTAATTGTTTTCATAAAAATTCTATATTAGTTTGTTTTGATTTTTTATTTAGTATATATATATATAAATTTTCAAAACTGCTGTCTCATAAAAAAAACGATAAACTAATATTTTCTATATTTTTTTCTGCTTTTTTTAAAGTATCTAATATTTTATTAATAATTTTTTTATCTAATTTTAAAAAATCTAATACTTTTAAATCATTTTTATTTTCGATTAAATAAATTAAATTGCTATTTTTTATACTAGAAAATTTACTTTGTAGTTTAATCATTGTTTTGTTTTTTATTAAAATAAAATATTAATATAATATATATAACTCAAATATTGAAAAACACAAAAAATAAATTAAAATTATTCAAGATAATATAGAAAATAACAAGGATATTAAGTTAGAATATTTTTTATGAATAAAATAATTAAAAAATATTGAATATAATAACATTAAAATTATTAATATATTAATATTATTATAAAATAAATATATAGAATTTAATATAATAGATATATAATTAGAAATTAATCAAATATATTTTATATTTTTCTTATACTTTTTAATTCATAAACAAAATAAAAAAATAAAAAGAGATAATATAAAAAAATAAATTCAAAAAAACAATAAAAAATTATTAATTATTATATTTTTTAAAAATATAATAATTAATATAAAAAACATAATAAAAATATTATTAAAATGCTTTTTTTTGTTATATGGTTTTTTTATCTTATTAGAAAAATATAATAAATAAAAAATTCATATAATTATAAAAAATATTGTATAAATAGTTAAATTTGGAATAAAATTATTTAATTCTATATTATTTATAATTACATATCAAAAAATATTATTTGGATTATCAAGTAAATAAAAAACAAAAAATATTATTCCAAACAAAAAAGAAACAAATGTTAAAATATATTTCATTAATTTAATATTAATTATTAAATTAACTAAATATTTTAAATATATATATTTAGTTAATTTAATATTAAAAAAAAATAAGAATATTACAATTCTTATTTTTTTTTAATATTTTTTATTCTCTTAAAAATTTACTATAAAAAATAATATAAGTAAATAATAAATTATAAAATTAATAAGAATTGTATATATATTTTTTGATAAAAATAATATATAATATAAAAATAATATAAAAATAATATATTTTATTCAATTATAATTAAAATATTTTATATTTAAATATAAATTAAAATTTATAAAAAAGATAAAAAAGATTGTATATAAAATAATAATATATAAAAAAGATTTTCTTATATTGTTAAATATAAACATTATTCCTAAAAATAAATTATCATACCTTTTTTTTAAATAAGTATATGAAAATCATATTCATTTTTGTTTTGCTTTTAATATAGTTATATTTTGTTTTATTAATTTATTTTTTAATAAAAGTTTTTCTCTGTTTTTATTAAAAAAATTTTTTATTATACTTTTTCTGTTTAATTTTAATTTTTCAATATATTTATTTAATAATAATTGATTTTTTATAAAAGAATAAGATTCTTTATCTATTTTATTATTTTTTATTATTTTTTTATTATTGCTATTAAGTTTTTCATTAAAATATTTTTTTATTAATCAAGAATAATAAGAAAAACTATATATTTTTTCTACTATTGACTTATTTGATCATATTTTTTTTAATAATCAATTTGTTTCATTAAGTAAATTTTTTAATTTTTTTGTTTTATTTTTTTCTAAAAATTTTAATTCTATTAATCATATTTTTATTAATGATTTTTCTCATATTTCTTTTAATTTTAAAATATTTGTAGTTGTTTTTATTTTTATAATTCAATTATAAATACTTTTTAGTTTTTCTTTTTCTTCATCTCATAATTGTTCGATTTCTTTTCAATCTATTATATTTTTTATTTTTTCTAATATAAAATCAATTAATTTATAGGTTTCTTCTAAATTCTTTTTAAGATAAAAATTTTCATTATCATAATTACTATCAGTTATATTTTTTTCTACTTTTTTATTTTCTTTTTTTTCTTCTTTTTTGTTGTCTTTTACTATATTTAATATATATATATTATATTCTTCTTCTAATTCTTTAATAATTTTTTGTTTTTCTATATAATTTAAATCTTTATTTTTTTCTTCAAATAATCAAAATACTTTATATCATAATTTTTTTCTTAATTTTATATATGCTTTAAATATATCTTCTCATATTATTTTTCAATTTTTCTTTATTCAGTTTTTTTCAGCTTCAAATATAAATTTATGTCAAAAATTAGATATATCAGATATTTCTTCAATATTTAAAATAGAGTATCATTCTTTATGAACTCTTTCTTTTGCTTTTATTTTATCTTCAGCTGTTAAAACAAATGTAAAATTTTTACCTTGTTTAGATACTGATATCTTATATTTTTGCATAAATAAATATTATTTAATTAAGCTATATTTAGATTATTAGATTGGTTTTTTAATTTTTCTTCTAATAATTTAGTAATTCATTCTCAAAATTTTTTATCATTATTTATTTCTTCAGCTAATTTAAGTTCATTAATAAAAACATCTAATTTTTTTCAAGTTTCTTGTGTTATATTTTGTTTTTCAATATTTGGTTTATTTTCTATATTATTATTTAATTTTGCCATTTTATTATATATTATTAAGTAAAAAACTAAATGCATTTATTTCTTCTTGTTTTTCTATAGCTTCTTTTTTTCTTAATCATGAAATAGAAGAAAAGTTTTCTTGATTAATTTTTTCTAATTTTTTTATTTCATGATTTTGTGTAAATTTAATTATATCATCATATAATTCATTTAATTTAATTAAATTTAATATATCTAATGCTTCAATATATAATTCCTTTTGTATATCAGGTATTTTTATAGATTTAATCATTATTTTAATTAAATTTATTTTTTCTTTAGTTTCTTTTTGTTTTTTTAAAAATTCAAAAATCATTTTTTATATTTTTAATATATAAATATATTTCTATATTAACATATAATTTTTTATAAAACAAATATTAGGATTTTTTTATTAACATATAATTGTATTATATATATTTTATTAATTAATTATTATATATTATTATTATTAATAAAAAATGTTAAATATTAAGTTTTATTTATTTAAAGCTAAGTCAAATAAAAAATATATTTTTAAGATAAAAAAAATATATTAATATTATTTATTTAAAGCCATTTATTTTTTTTAACATTTTTTTCACAATATATTTTTTTTTATATTGACTTGTTTTTTTTATATAAAAATGTATATTTTTATTTGTTAATTTTATTTGAAATAAAAAATTTTAATATATGTTTAATGTAAAAAAACAAAGTAATTTTTCACTTTTTTTTGTTATTTTTTTAACAAGTTTCTTATTAGGTATTATATTTTCTTTTATTTTAGCTAAAAAACTAAATTATGATTTGTTAAAAAATGAAAAAGGAACTGATATAATTAATTTATTAAAAAATGATAATGATTTAGAATTAGAAAAATTTTGGGAAACTTATTCTTTATTAAAAAAAGAATATTATTCAAATAATTCAATAAAAAAATATGAATTAGTTGATTGAGCAATTAAATGAATGGTTGAATCACTTTGAGATAAACACTCTGAATTTATGACAGTTGAAGAAACAGAAAGGTTTAATCAAGCGTTATCTTGAGATTTTGAAGGAATATGAGCGGTTGTTGAAAAAAGTCCTTTATGAGTTCAAATAGAAAGAATTATAAAATGATCACCAGCAAAAAAATACGGGTTAATTAAATGAGATATTATTATTGAAGCTAATTGAATAAAATTAGAAGAAATGGATTTATTTGATAGTGTAGATAAAATTAAATGACCAGCTTGAACAAAAGTATTATTAAAAATACTTAGAATATGAGAAACTGAAGTACTTGAAATTGAGGTAACAAGAGATAGAATAAAAATTCCATCTGTTGATAGTAATAAAATAGAAGGTACAAATATATGATATATTGCATTGAATATGTTTTGAGAAGATACTGATACGGAATTTGAAAAAGCTTTAGATTTTTTAAAAGATACAGATTGAATAATTATAGATTTAAGAGATAATGGTTGAGGATATTTACAAAAAGCAGTAAATGTTTTAAGTGAATTAGTTGATGATTGAGAAAATTTAGTTTTTACAAAATATAGACAATTATTTAATAATATTGTATATAAAAGTATAAATGATTGAGATATTTATGACTGAAAAATAGTTGTTTTAATAAATTGAAATTCAGCTTCAGCTTCAGAAATTACAGCATGAGCATTAAGTGATCATAATAAAGCAATTATAGTATGAGAAAAATCATATTGAAAATGATCAGTTCAACAACCTTTTGATATAACATGAGGATGATTATTAAAATTAACTATAGCTAAGTGGTATACTCCAAATGATATAAATATTGATAAAGAATGAATAACCCCAGATATAGAAATAAAATTTGAAAAAGAAGACTATGAAAATGAGTATGATAGACAACTAGAAACATCAAAAGAAATACTACAAGACTTTATAAAACTTTGAAGTTTACAACTAACAATTGATAAATATTTAAATAAATAACAGTAATTTTGACAAAATAATCTATTATATGATAAAATATAATAGATTATTTTTATTATAAATAAATTATGGACGCATTAGCACAATTTAGAAATATACCTAAAGAACCTCAATTATGAGAAACAGAAAATATAGAAAATGATAATAAAAGTTATCAGGCAGAAACAGGAGATTTAGATTTAGCAAAAAAACAATTAAAAGAATCTTTGTGATATTGAAAAATTGTAGAAAAAAATAATAATTGAAAAGAACAATTAGAAAATATTAATAAAATAATTGAAAAAGAAGAACAACAAAGAAAAATAAAAGAACATCCTAATACGCCATTAATTGAAAGATTTGTTTCACAATGATTACTTACACCTGAAGAATGAAATTTAGTTAAAGTAAGTGTAGTTTGATGAAATAATATTAAAAAAGATATTTTTAATATTGATTGATTAGACTCTAATAAAAAAAATCAAATTATTGATGCAATTCAATTTTTAGATAATGGTGAAAATAAAAAAGAATGTATAAAAAATTTTAATAGCGATTTTGCTGATAAAATAGATTGATTAAAACAAATAGTAGACTGATCTAAAGAATGAAAAAAAGAATTAATTTGAAGAAATAAAGATTTAGTTGAAATGTTAGGTTCAAATTATTTTTCTTTAGAAATACAAGAATGAAAAAAAGATACTAAGAACGAATCTTTAGATGAAGCTTTTAAAACAACCTTAAATCAACTTATGTTTGATAAATCTTTTATAAGACCAAATACTTTTGACAGTATGTTAAATACTGTTAATAATTCCAAATTAAGTTTTTTAGAGAGATTTAATGAATTAAAAAATATTGATAATTTAATTATTAATGATCAATCAAGAGCAAATTGAAAACAAGCAAATGCTTTTAGAAAAACAAAAAAATGAACAGAAAAACAATCTTTAAGTTTAGAAAAAACATTTAATGAATTAAAACAAAAAATAGAAATAGCTAAACAAGATAATAATATAAAAATATTAAAACAATTATGAGAAGAAGTAAAAGAATTAAAAGAAGAAGAAGATAATTCTTGAGATATATTTATAGTTAGTGAATTAGATAAATTATGAGAACAAATAAATGAATTATTAAAAGAAGCTTAATATTAAGCTTCTTTTTTTCTAAAATAAATAATTACAAAAATTAAAATAATAAAATATATTATTTCAATGTAATTTTTATAAATTCAAAAATCATATTGAATAAGGCTCCATTCTTGTTTTCAGAAAAAATGTATAACTGAAATATCCCATTTTAAGAATATCCAAGTTAAATATCATATAAATATTCATGCTATATTAAAGACATAATAGACAAATATTGATATAAAACCTAGTAACATTGATATAGGAAGAGTCCATCAAACCGCTATATTAGCCAAAGGTGAAATTATGGACACCTGACCAAAGTTGAAGAAAATTATTGGTAGAGTAAAAGTAAGTGCTGATAAGGTCAACGTAAAGGCATTTTTTATTTCTAAAAAATCTGGTAAAAAATAAAAAATTTTTGAAAAGAATTTTTGGGTATAAATTATTCATAAAACAGCTAAAAAACTTAAGTGGAATGAAACATCGTAATTTATACTTAGAGGTGAATAAAGTAGCATAAAAAGAGCTGTAAGACTAATTATAGCTAATGAACTTCATTGTCTTCAAGAAACTAATATGTTATATCAAATAATTCACATAATAGAAGCTCTAACTACTGAAGCAGAATCTCAAACCAACATTGCAAAAAATATAATAAAAAAACTTATTAATATGCTTTTTATAAATACTGGAAAAGTTTTTAATAAAAAACTTAAAAAAACGATTAATATTGTTATATTAAATCATGATACAGCTATTATATGAGTTAATCAAGAATTATTAAAATCATTCTTTAATTCAAGGGGAATATTTTCTCTTGCTCAAATAAGTATTCATCATAAAAAAATAGCTTCTTCATTAGGATAAATTTCTCTAATTGTATTTATGAAAAAATTTCTTATTTTTGATATATTTTTTTCAACGATATTTAATTTTTTATTTTTAATATTTTCAAAAGAATAAATATATGATTTGAAATATAGATTTTTAGTTAACATATATTCTTTATATTTAAAGTTTTCTATATTTTGAAATTTTAATATTTTTGAGTTAAATCAAATAATGTTTCATTTTTCTAGTTTATAATTTTTTGGTATATAAAATAATCAATTAACATTTTTGTTTATCGTTTTTCAATTAATTGTTAATAATTTAGCTGAATATATATAATTATATTCTTGAGTATTATAAATATTTTTAATTTCAATTTCTATATTATGGGTTTTATTATTTGTATATTTATTTAAAAAATCTTCTTTTTTAATAATATTGTTTATATTATAATTTGATACTCAAATTCATATTATGAGTCATATAATTATAAGAATTAAGTATTTTCAAAAATTTTTTACGTAAATATAAAAATTAAAAAAAAGTACTATTAGAATTAATAGTACAATAATAGATGTTGTAGCAAAGTTAAGTATATTATTTGTAAATATTCAAACTATAATTGATATAGAAAAATATATAAATAGTTTATTTAAAGAATACATTTTCTTTTTCTTTTAATATTTTATATAGTTCTTTAGTAGATATAATAATAATAATTATTGAAAATGCTTGGGCAAAATTTATATTAATAAAATCTTTTAAAATATCATATTTTCATGTAAAATATTCAAAAATTAATATAGTTGCACTAAAAACTATTAATCATATATATCATAAAAATCATTTAATTTTCACAAACATTGAAAGAATATACAATATAGAAAACTCAATAAAAAATAATATTGAATAAACAATAGCAAGTGGAAAAATAGGTATTTGATAAGGCACTTGAGTATATGGACTAGAATATAAGACTTCTATTCAAAAAGTAGTTTCTCTTCAAAATACTTGTCATCATAAAAAAGCTCAAATAAATCAAAATATTAATATAAACAAAAATGATATAGTTATTCAGTCTATATAATCTTTTATATGTTTGTTTCTTAATTTTAAATTTAATATAAGTATAATAAAAAATCAAAAAAAAGCTCAAAATAATGAAAAATTATAATCATTCATTATAAAAAATTCTAAAGAGTTTTGTATATATTTTAAATCATTCCATTTTCATATTACGTAAAACAATCTAGAAAAAAGGAATATACTTAAAAAATACCATAATATATTTTTTGTAAATATTGAATAATCATAATTAAACCTAGTTGAAAGTTTTTTTAACATCCATAAAAAAAGGAAAAAACATATAGTTATAGTTATTCAAAAACTATATATTCTAAATCACAAAAAAGGTTCAAAAAAAGGAAACATAAATTAACAATTATAAAATATATTAAGCTCTACTTCTGTATTCTTTGGTTCTTGTATCAATTATAAGTTTATCTCAAATATTAACAAAAAGAGGAACTTGTATAACTAATTCAGTATTCATTGTTGCTGGTTTTTTTCATCCTGTAGCTGTATCTCATTTTTCTCAAGGAGGTGTATCAATGACTTCAAGAACACAAGTTGGTTCTAGTCTTACATTAATTGGATTTCCATTAAATTCTTGAAGAAAAACTTTATCTCAATCTTGCATAAATAATTCAGCTCAATCAAGTACTTTTTTTTCTAAATTAACTTGTTCAAAAGTAGAGTTGTTCATAAAATAATAATTTTCTCAATCATTATACAAATAATCATACTCATTTGTTGAAATATCAGCAGGTTCAAAACTATCTTTATCTGATAGTGTTTTTGGTATATTAGCTCAAGTTACCAAGTTTTTAGCTTTTATATTTATTATTGAACCTCATCTACCCATTACTTTTTGAGCATAAGACATAATTTCGTATGGATAACCATCCATTATAAATTTTTTTCCTACTTTTAAATCATTTCAACTATACATTTTTATATTATTATTAATATTAATTTTATTTAGCAAATTCTATTACTCTCATTTCTCTGATTAAATTAACCTTAACCTCACCAGGATAAGAAAGTTTTTCTTGTATTAAATCAGCAATATTTTTTGCTGTTTCAGCGGCTTGTAAATCTGAAACAGTATCAGCATCCACAAATACTCTTATTTCTTTTCAAGCGCTTAAAGCATAAGCTTTATTTACTCATGAAAAACTTTGAACTAAAGCTTCCATTTCTTGAACTCTTTTCAAATAATCTTCAATTACTTCTCTTCTAGCTCAAGGTCTAACAGAACTAATAGCATCAGCTATTTGAACAATAGCAGCTTCAATTGAAATAGAAAATTGTTCACCATGATGATTTTCTATTATATCAATTAATTTTTCATTTAGTTTATATTTTCTAGCAAGTTTTCATCCTATTTCTGGATGAGTTCATTCATATTCTTGATCAAGAGCTTTTCAAATATCATGTAATAATCAACCAGCTTTAACTATATTTGTATCAACTCATAATTCTCTTGCTATACTTTCAGCTATTATAGCTGTTTCTTTTGAATGTTTTAATATATTTTGTCCATAACTTGTTCTAAATCTTAATTTTCAAATTAGTGGTATTATTTCTTCAGGAAGGTTTCTTATTCCTAATTCCTCTACTACTTTATTTCATAATTCTTTTAATAAAATATCTGCTTCTTTTTCAGTTTTAGCTACTACTTCTTCTATTCTTGCAGGTTGTATTCTACCATCTTCAATTAATTTTTCTAAAGATTTTTTAGCAATATATCTTCTAAATAAATCAAATGCAGAAATAAATATAGTATCTGGAGTATCATCAATTATTAAAGCAACTCAAGCTGCTTTTTCAAAAGTAGTAATATTTCTACCTTCTTTTCAAATAAGCTTTCATTTTATATCGTCAGAAGGTATTTCAATAAGAGTGGTAGTTACTTCTGAAGTAACATCTGAAGCATATTGTTGAATAGATTTTAATATAATATCTTTAGCAATTTCTTGTTTTTCATCTTCAATTTTCTTTTTATATTTTTTTATTACTTCAATTCAATCATCTTCATATTTTAATTTAATTTCTTTAACAAATAATGTGCGAGCTTCTTTTTCTGTTAATTTAGATATTTCAGATAATTTTCAATCTAAGTCATTTTGTTTTTCTGTAATTAATGTTTTTTCTTCTTTTAATTGTTCTTCTTTTCAAGTAAGAATTTCTAGTTTATTTTCAATTTGTTCTAGTTTGTTTTCAATTTTTTCTTCTCTATCTAAAATTCTTTCTTCAATTTTTTCAGATTTCTTAATAATTTCTAGACTTTCTGTTTTCGCTGATTGTAGTAGGTAATCTTTTCTAGCTTCAGCTTTTTTTATAATTTGTTCTGCATTTGAAGTAGCATGTGTTTTTTTTCTATTTTCCCACAAAAAAAACACAACAACAGCTAGAGCCATTCAAAAGAGAGCTCATATTAATAGTGTAGAGTATTCCATTTTTTTATTTTTATTAATTATAATTTTTTACAAAATTACATAAAAAATCAAGCATAAATAAATAAGCTTTCCTTCATATTTTATATTAATAGTATGATTTTTTGATATAATTTTTAATTTTAACTCGCACATTTAGTTACCTAAACTAATAGGTAAGTTTAGTTTAACTAAATATTGTAAAAAAGCAATAAAAAAACTATTCTTATTGAGTAAGAATAGTTTTTTATAAAAACATTAATTATTCATCATCAGGTAATTTAAATCCTCTTTCTTCTCTAATTTTAGTTGCTACATTTGTAGGAACTTCTTCGTAGTGATCAAATTCCATTGAATAAGTTGCTCTACCTTGAGAAGCAGATCTTAAATCAGTCATATATCCAAACATTTCTGATAATGGAACGTAAGCAGTTACTATTTTTGCTTGACCTCTGTCTCCCATTTCTTCAATTCTACCTCTTTTTGAATTAATTTGACCAATAACATCACCCATATATTCTTCAGGAGTATTAACTTCAACTTTCATTATAGGTTCAAGTAGAGTAGCTTGGGCTTTTCTACAAGCTTCTTGGAAAGCTTTTGATGCAGCTAATTTAAATGATAATTCACTTGAATCAACTTCATGGAATGAACCAAAAGTTAAAGTAGCTTTTATATCAACCATTTGATAACCAGCAACAAAACCTCTTGCATAAGCTTCTTTTAAACCTTTTTGTACACCAGGTATATATTCTTTAGGGATAGTACCACCAACAATTTTATTAACAAATTTATTTGATGGTTTTTCTTTCGCTTCAGCTTTTATATCATCTTCATCCATTTCTTTATATGGTTCAAAAGTTATAACAACATGACCATATTGACCTCTACCTCAAGTTTGTTTAGAATATTTATGTTCAACGTTTTTTGCAACATTTTTAAGAGTTTCTCTGTATGATACTTGTGGAGCACCAACATTACATTCAACTGAAAATTCTCTTTTCATTCTATCAACAATAATATCTAAGTGTAGTTCACCCATACCAGATATAATTGTTTGACCAGTTTCTTCATCAGATTTAACTTTGAAAGAAGGATCTTCTTCTGCTAATTTAGATAATGCATTACCCATTTTTTCTTGATCAGCTTTTGATTTTGGTTCAACAGAAATAGATATAACTGGTTCTGGGAATTCTATAGATTCAACTAAGAATTTATCATTTAAATCACATAAAGTATCACCAGTTTTAGTTGCTTTTAAACCAACAACAGCACCAATATTTCAAGCAGTAATTTCTTTTATTTCAACTCTATCATTTGCATGCATTTGTAATAATCTACCTACTCTTTCTTTTTGACCACTAGTAGCATTATATATATATGTTCATGATTTTAATGTACCAGTATATACTCTTGTAAATGTTAATCTACCTACAAAAGGATCTGTAGCAATTTTAAATGCAATTGCAGCTAAAGAAGAATCACTAGCAACAGGAATTTTTTTGAAATTTTCTTTTGAATCAATATCTTTACAATCAATCTCAGCATTATTAACATCAACAGGAGAAGGTAGGTAATCAACAGCAGCGTCAATAACCATTTGTACACCAATATTTTGTAGAGCAGATCCACAAACAACAGCATATAATTCATTATTACTAATAGCTTTTCTTAAACCTTTTTTAATTTCAGCTACTTCTAATGTTCAGTTTTCAAAATATCTTTCCATTAAATCATCATCTTGACCTGCAACTTTTTCAATCATGTTTTCTCTTAATTCATTACATCTATTTAATATATCAGCAGGAATATCAATTTCTTTAATATTTTCACCTGAATCACCTTCAAAATGATATGCCTTCATTTCAACAAGATCAACAATACCTTCAAAAGTTTCAGCTGCTCCAATAGGATATTGAATAGCAACAACTTTATCTCAAGCTAATCTTTTTTTGATAGTATCAATAGACATTTCAAAATCACCACCCATTTTATCCATTTTATTTACAAATGCGATTCTAGGTACGCTATATTTATCAGCTTGTTTCCAAACAGTTTCTGATTGAGGTTCAACTCATTGAGAACCATCAAATACTGCAATTCAACCATCAAGAACTCTAAGAGATCTTTCTACTTCAATTGTAAAATCCACATGACCAGGAGTATCAATAATATTTATTTGATGATCTTTCCAAAAACACGTAGTAGCTGCAGAAGTAATTGTAATACCTCTTTCTTGTTCTTGTTCCATCCAATCCATTGTTCCTTCACCATCATGAGTTTCACCAATTTTATGAATTTTACCAGTATAGTATAAAATTCTTTCAGTAGCGGTAGTTTTACCTGCATCAATATGGGCAATAATACCAATATTTCTGATTTTATTTAAAGGGGTTACTTTAGCCATATAAAAATATTAAAATTTAAAAATATATTAAAATATCTTAATTATCCAGGAAAGGATACAAAAAGATAACTTATTTAAGCCAATTATTGATTAAATAAGTTTTTGTTTTAATTGTGCGAGAATTCTATTGATTACTTATAAAAAGTCAAATTTTTTATATTTCTTCTATTTTTAATTTTTTTAAAACTTTTGATACTTCATCTAAAATAAAAATTGATATATTTTTTGCCTCAACTTCTTTGATTGTTATATTAATTTCTTTTAAGAAAAAAATAATTATATTAGATGTATAATCTATTATTTCGTTAGACTGTTTTTCAAGTAATATTATAATGTTTTGAGTTTGAATACTTGAATACTCTATTGATACAGCATCAATAATATCTTCTATCCACAAATTAATTCTTTTTTGAATATCAGGGGGTATGTTGTTATCTTGAAACTCTATTT